>OFFW01000135.1_pt1 | contig 58771 bp, 47 predicted proteins | sample 1521501 | NCBI WGS metagenome assembly OFFW01 (sample SAMEA3504107, study PRJEB24116) | mouse gut metagenome | biome: mouse gut; feature: mouse-associated habitat; material: faeces | place: Denmark | collected 2011
GCTGTTTACGGTGATGGATTTTACGACGTAACCGCCGGTGGAGAGGCCGGATGCCTGGGACGGCGCGGAGGAAACCTCCGGGGCCGGCTGGGAGCCGGAACCTTTTGAAGAGGGTAAATCCTGTGCGGACTGGCTGCCTGTGCGCGAGCTGCCGCAGCCGGTGAGACCGGCGGTTAAAAGAGTGGTGGCTAATAAAAAATAAAATTTTTTCATGGCAAATTCCTCCTTATATTTACTATAGATACGGACAAAGAGGAGAGAATTTATGGGGGTAAGTTCAGAAATATTTATTTCCAGTGCAGGCGGTGTAATTCGCCGGTGAGCTGCATCTGCGCGAAATTCTGCTGGCGGAGGGCCTCATAGAGAACGACAGCCACGGAGTTGGACAGATTCAGGGAGCGGATTTGCGAAAGCATGGGAATGCGGATACAGGTTTCCTCGTACTCCACCAGAATTTCTTCAGGGATACCTGCGCTTTCCTTTCCGAACATGATAAAATCGTCGGGGCCGAAGGCGGCGTCCGTGTAGAGACGCTTTGCTTTCGTGGTTGCCATCCATATTTTCGCGCCCGGGTGCATGGTCTTAAACTCGTCAAAATTCACATAACGGGTCACGTCAAGATGCTTCCAGTAATCCATTCCGGCCCGCCGCAAATCTTTTTCGGTCAGGCGGAAGCCAAGAGGTTCAATCAAATGAAGGCTTGTGCCGGTGGCGACACAGGTTCTGCCGATGTTGCCCGTGTTGGCGGGGATTTCAGGCTGGTGTAGGATGATGTGCATGGGAGGGAGTTCCTTTCCGTTTTATTCTTATTTTATAAATTTTTCTATTTTACAGGTATGAAGCTTGGTGGTTTTATCATAATTGATGCCGACCAGCATTATTTCCCCTGTATGACTGTCGATACCCTGTATATAATTCTGCTCTTTTATTTGAGAGATTGCGCCGCCGGCATTTTTGTTCCATTTCAGCTCAATAATAACCGGAGGATAGGTATTGTTTTTTGGCTGTAAGACAATATCCGCATAGCCTGTGCCGGCTGGCAGTTCCTGGTAAATACGGTAATCGTCAGTTCTGCCAATACAGGCAATCATTAAAACCATCCGCAGAGCCTGCTCATCGTTATAGAAAATGGGAGCGGTATATTCGCTGTGGATTTCCTGTACTTTTTGCGCAACGGTATCTTCATCCATGCGAAAGGCGGCTTCCAGCAGTTCGTCTGATGTGCTCAGCAGTTTAAAAAGTTCGGGACGCCCGCTGTTTCTGACGGCGCGAACAAATTCAATGCGAACCTCCTCATTTGGTATGAAAGCGGCTTTAACGGTTTCGTCATAGGCTAAATAACCCAGATGGATAAGAAGCGTGAGGATATCGTCCCTGCTTTTAAAGGACGTTATGCTGTTGCCTTATCTTATCATAAAAATTCGGGTAATTCAATAAAGGCGCCTGCGGGCATACTCTCCCGGGGCGCACCCACAGTACGCCTTAAAATACCGGGAAAAATGCGCCTGATTATGAAAACCGCAAAGCTGAGCTACTTCTTTAACCTGCAGGGCTTCGTTGCTCAGCAGGTTTTTTGCTTTTTCCAGACGGGCCCGGAGCAAATCATTTTTCGGGGTGGAGGAAAAAAAGCTGCGGTAGTAAGCGTAAAGCTGGCTTTTTTCCAGATTGATGCATTTACAGAGCCTCTCCACATTCCAGTCCTGTCCACATTCGGAGAGCATTTCAAGGCGCAGGCTCTGGAATAAGGGATAGAGATTTCCTGTGTCTTCTTTCCGGACGGACTCCTTGGTCAGGCTGCGGGCAATGGAAAGAAAAAGCATGGTAATCAGGGAATGGACGGCCTCCTCCTGATAAGGGAGGGGTGAAAAATACTCGCTCTGGAGCCGGGAAATGCAGGAATCAATCCGGCTTACGCATTCCGGATAAAAAACGGCGTTTTCAGGGAGGCAAAACCGCAGAGCGGGATTTTCATCGGAAGAAAAGTGAAGATAACTGTTATAAAACCGCCGCACGGCCTGGTAGTGCTGGGGCGCGCCGGGGGTATAAAGGATACAGGCGTTTTCCCGGGTTATGACAAGCCGGTTATCCAGATAGACCTTCATGGGGGCTTTCAACAGGAGAAAAAGATAGTCTCCGCTTCCCGAAGGGCGGAAAATGGTGTCATAGTCCTGATTGGAACGATTATATTCACAGAAATTCAGCTTGTACATAAAGAGCCTCCCGGAAAGAAATCTTGCAGCTTTGAGGATAGCACATGACCGGAAGAAAAGTCAAATACACCGGAGGAAATGAGATGGGAAAAAGATGCTTGCGGATTTATAATAAACGTAACTTACTGACTTACGGAGCGTAAAACAGCGCAGAAAAGAGGGAAAGATTGAAAATTAAAATTTTTAATCAGGAGATTGGTGCTGCGCAAAAAGTCTCCGGGCTTTGGAAAGGAGCATGGTTATAAAAATGAAAAAAGCGGAAATTATTGTGGACAGATATTATCTCACAGGGGAGGTGGACAAGAGAATCTTCGGCTCTTTTATCGAGCATTTGGGACGGGCGGTATATGAGGGAATCTATCAGGAAAACAGCCCTTTTGCGGACGAGCAGGGACTGCGGAAGGATGTGCTTGCGCTGGTAAAGGAACTGCGCGTTCCCATTGTGCGCTATCCGGGCGGAAATTTTGTGTCAGGCTATCACTGGGAGGACGGCGTAGGACCGAAAGAGGAGCGCCCCTCAAAGGTAGATTTGGCATGGCAGGTGATTGAAACCAACCAGTTCGGCTTAAATGAATTTGCGGATTGGGCGAAGAAAGCGGGCTCGGAGGTGATGATGGCGGTGAATCTGGGAACCAGAGGGCCGGAGGACGCCAAGAACTTACTGGAGTACTGCAACTTTAAGAAAGGCACTTTTTACAGCGACCTGAGAAGAAAACACGGCTATGAGGAGCCTCATAACATTAAGCTCTGGTGCCTTGGCAATGAGATGGACGGCCCCTGGCAGATGGGCCACAAGACGGCAAAGGAGTACGGGCGCGCTGCGGCGGAGACCGGCCGGCTGATGAAATTTATGGACCCTGAAATCGAGACCGTGGCCTGCGGAAGCTCTTCCCTTTCCATGAGTACCTTTGGATACTGGGAGGAGGAGGTTTTGAGCGAGTGCTACGACCATGTGGATTACCTTTCCCTCCATCAGTATTACGGAAACAGGGACAATGACACGCCGGAGTTTTTGGCCAATTCAAAGGGAATGGACGAGTTTATCTCCTCGGTTCTTTCCATTGCGGACTGCGTGAAGGCAAAGAAGCGGAGCAAAAAGCAGATTAATCTTTCCTTTGACGAGTGGAACGTATGGTATCACAGCAACGAGGCGGACGAGAAGCTGGAAAAATGGGTTCAGGCCCCTCACCAGTTGGAGGACGTTTACAATTTTGAGGACGCGCTTTTAGTGGGAAGTATGCTGATTACCATGCTGCGCCATGCGGACAGGGTGAAAGTAGCGTGTCTGGCACAGCTTGTAAACGTAATTGCGCCTATTATGACTTCCGATACCGGCGCATGGCGGCAGACAATTTTTTATCCTTATATGCATACCAGCGTATTCGGAAGGGGAACCGTTTTAAATACACTGGTAAAGGCTCCCTCTTACGAGAGCAGGGCTTACGGGGAGGTTTCTTTCCTCGACAGTGTCTGCGTATGGAATGAGGAGGAAGAGGAGCTTACCATTTTTGCCGTAAATAAAAATCTGGAGGAGGATTTGGAGATAAGCTGCGATTTGCGGCAGTTTGAGGACTATAAGGTTGCGGAGCATATTATCCTGACAAATGAAGATATGAAGGCCGTCAACACAGAAAGTAATCCCGACTGCGTAACGCCGGTTTACGGAAACGCATCCCATATGGAAAAGGGACGTTTTACTACGGTGTTTGGAAAGCATAGCTGGAATGTAGTAAGACTGAAAAAGTCATAGTAAAAAAGAAAGACGCCGTAAAACAGTAAAGTGCCAACCCCGGCGCGCCGATACTGTTTTGCGGCGTTCTTTAACGCTTTACATTCTGCCGAAGGCGATTGTATAATGAAATTATCAATAACAGACAGGGAGAAATCACATGAAATATTTCGAGGAAAAAAACGGCGCTTTAATTTTCCGGGAAAACGGGGAGACGGTAAAAGTTGAAGGCTGGACAGAGGACAGTTTAAGGGTAAGAGGAGGGATTCTTACCGATATTTCGGAGGAAAGCATCGCGCTTCTTCCGTCACGGCCGCTTTCGCCCAAAATAAAGATTGAGGAAAGGCGGGCCAGCATTACCAACGGCAAAATCAAGGCGGTATTGGAGGTGCAGACATGGGGAAACGCCCTGCAGATTACCTTTTTAAATCAGAAAAACGAGGTGCTGCTGAGAGAAATTTCCGACGGGGGAGCGCTCTGCAAGAGAGCCCGCCACTATAAAACGCTGCCCGGGGGAGGCTTCCGTCTGAAGGCTTCCTTTGAGTCCAATCCTTTTGAAAAGATTTACGGAATGGGGCAGTACCAGCAGGAAAAGATGAATTTAAAGGGATGTAATCTGGAGCTGGCGCACAGAAATTCCCAGGCCAGCGTTCCTTTTTATGTTTCCAGTCTGGGGTACGGCTTTTTGTGGCACAATGCGGCAATCGGCGAGGTGCATTTCGGCTTAAATACCACCGAGTGGGTGGCGGAGAGCACAAGACAGTTGGATTACTGGATTACCGCAGGGGATACGCCGGCGGAAATTGAAGAGCATTATGCGGACGCGGCGGGGAAAGTCCCGATGATGCCGGAATACGGGCTGGGCTTCTGGCAGTGTAAGCTGCGCTATTATAATCAGGAACAGGTTATCAGAATTGCCGAGGAGTACAAAAAGAGGGAAATTCCCCTGGACGTTCTGGTGATTGACTACTTTCACTGGCTGCGGTGCGGCGATTATCGGTTTGACGAGGAATATTTCCCTAATCCGAAGGAAATGGTGGAGCGGCTCCATGAGCTGGGAATCGAGACCATGGTTTCCGTATGGCCGCAGGTGGATACCCGGAGTGAAAATTACGGGGAGATGAAGCAGCAGGGACTTTTGGTAAAAACAAACGCGGGTATTGACGTCCAGATGCTCTTTGACAGCAATAATGTTTTTATGGACCCCACTAATCCGAGAACCAGGGAGTATGTCTGGGAAAAGATAAAGAAAAATTACGCGGACCTCGGTATTCATACTTTTTGGCTGGATGTGGCCGAGCCGGAGCTTGGGGACTATGATTTTGAAAATTACCGCTATTATGCGGGGCCGGTTGCGGAAAAAGGAAATATTTATCCCAGAGAATACGCAAGGCTTTTCTATGAGGGGCAGAAAGCAAACGGCCAGTCAGAGATAGTAAACCTTATCAGGTGCGCATGGGTAGGGAGCCAGAAATACGGCGCGCTGGTATGGTCGGGTGATATTTTTTCCTCCTATGAGGATTTGCGGAAGCAGATATGCGCGGGACTTCATATGGGGCTTGCAGGAATCCCCTGGTGGACTACGGATATCGGCGGCTTTCACGGCGGCGTGACGGAGGACGAAAATTTCAGGGAACTGCTTATCCGGTGGTTCCAGTTTGGAACTTTCTGCCCGGTGATGCGGATTCACGGCAGCAGGCTTCCCTTCACCCCGATTGTCAATAAGGCCGGGGAAGTAAGGGAAAAGACCGGAGCGGACAATGAAATCTGGAGCTTCGGGGAGGAGGCTTATCCGGTTTTGAAAAAATTTATCGGGATTCGGGAGCGCATGAGGGATTATACCAGAGAGCTTATGCGGCAGGCCCATGAAAAGGGAAGTCCGGTTATGAGAACGCTGTTTTATGAGTTCCCGGAGGACAAAGACTGCTGGGATGTTACGGATTCCTATATGTTTGGTCCGGATATTCTGGTGGCGCCTGTGGTGCATGAGGGTGCGAGAAGCCGGAAGGTATATCTGCCAAAGGGCGCGGAATGGGTGCAGGCAGGAAGCGGAAAGCGTTATGAGGGCGGTAAGAACTATGAGATAGAGGCGCCGATTGAAACCTTGCCGGTGTTTTTACGGGATGGAAGACAGGGGTATTTGGTGGAGATGTTATAAGTGTATAGTTGGCGGTGCGACGTTCAGATATAGTCATATTCCTTCGTCGGCACGCTCTCGCTCTATAAAAACGCAGCAGTGGTAGGTTCGTGAAAAACCTCACCAACCACTGGCGTTTTTATAAGGCCTCCTTCAGGAATATGACTCTCTCTGAACTGTGTACTGACAGGCTGATGTTATGGAAATTTTGGGCGGGGAAGGTGTGTCATACCTAGCCGGCACAGTTAGGAAAGGTACATCATGTGAGACAGGATACCCTTGATAAAAGTAAACAACAAATTAAAAAACCGTCGTCACTAAGACATACCAAATTATAATATCACTGGCAAGCCTAAGCCAGCTCATAAGGTTTTGCCTGTCCTTAAGGAGCCCTTATAAAAACGTCGGTGGTTAGCGAGGTATCGAGATGCGTAGCAGCTCGCGAGCTTATCCACCGCTACGTTTTTATAGAGCGGGAGCGTGGCGACGAAGGACAGGCAAAACCTTTTGAGCGTCCCGACCTTGCCCCCTTTCAATCATCCTCCCAATCATCAGCCAGCGGCAGGGAAAAAATAAACTCCGACCCCACTCCCTCAGTACTGATTACATTGATATGCTCTCCATGGGCGTGGATAATTTCCTTCGTAATAGACAATCCAAGCCCCGTCCCTTTTTTGTCTTTTCCCCGGGACAAATCGGATTTATAAAATCTGTCCCAGATAAGCTTCAAGTCGTCTTTGGGGATACCGATTCCACTGTCTTTCACGGAAATGAAAACCTTATTATGCTTTTCCGTAGTTTCGATTTTAATAATAGAATCAAAATGGCTGAACTTTATTGCATTGTCCAGAAGGTTATAGAGGACCTGCTGGATTTTTCCCACGTCCGCGTTCACGAACAGCTCGTCGCCTGTCAAAATCAGTTCAATCGCCATGGTTTTGCTTTTGCAGGTTCCCTCAAAGGAGGCAGCGGTGTCGCGGATGATGCGGTTGATATCAAAAATGCTCTTGTCCAGCAGGATTCCTTTGGTATTCAGGTTATTTAAGGTCAGAAGGCTGTTGGTAAGCTTAATCAGCCGTTCGGTTTCATTTAAGACGATGGTTACGTATTTCTCATAAAGCTCCGGAGGAATGGTTCCGTCCAGCATGGCTTCCAGATAGCCTTTGATGGAGGTTAAGGGGGAACGGAAATCGTGGGAAACGTTAGCCACGAATTTTTTCTGGTCGTCCTCGGAACGGGCAATCTCGCTTGCCATGTAGGAAAGGGTGGCGCCAAGATAACCTATCTCGTCTTCGCTTTCTATTTGAAATTCATAATGCATATTTCCGGAGGCATACTGCTCTGTGGCTTCGGTGATTTTCCGCAGGGGCAGGTACACCATTTCCGTAAAGAAAATCAGGATAATCATGGAAAGCAGAAACAGTATAATCAGCATCAGGTATGAAATGTTTAAAAGGCTGTTGCAGGAAGCGGTAATGTTGCTCAATGGGTAGTGAATCACCACATATCCTTTTACCTTATAATTGGAAGTGATTGGGGCGAATACGCTGAGCTGGTCTTCTTTAAAACTGTCAAAAAAAGTCCCGGTGGTATAGTAGGAATTTCCCGTGCCGGTGGGGTCAAAGCCCTCGATGACGGTTTCATTTTCCACATCAACAGGCGCTTTGGAATTTAAGACCATCCGCCCCGAGGGATTGATAATCCATAAGGTGGCGGAGAGGTAGGTATCCAGGGCGTCCAGTTGTTTTTTTACGGTGTCCAGCGAGGTTTCATTGTTATACAAATCGGAGGCGTAGGTATTGGCGATTAGAGTGGCCTCCCGGTAAAGGGCTTCCGCCCGCTCCCGCTTTAACTGCTCCATGGTCATATTGCTTACAAAGGTGGCGACCACCACAAAGCCGAAGAAGCCGAAAATAAAATAGGCCAGCAGAAATTTTAAGTAGAGGGTTTTTCTCATCTTTTTACCTCAAATTTATAACCGATGCCCCAGATGGTGGCAAGGCGCCAGCCCGGATGGTCGTCTATTTTTTCACGGAGACGCTTGATATGCACGTCTACGGTTCTGGTATCGCCGATATAGCCGTAACCCCAGATTTGGTCGAGGAGCTGCTCTCTCGTAAACACATGGTTGGGCGAGGAGGCAAGGAAATACAAAAGCTCCAGTTCCTTGGGCGGCATTTCCACGGTTTTTCCCCGATAGATAACGGAGTAATTCGTGCGGTTCACAACAAGGTCGGGATATTCCACACATTCGATATCCGGCGCTTTATCGGCGGCGGGAGCGGGCTTGTATCTGCGAAGCACAGCTTTTACCCTTGCCACAAGCTCCTTGGAGTCAAAGGGCTTTTCCATGTAGTCGTCCGCGCCTAATTCCAGCCCCAGCACCTTGTCGAAAATTTCGCCCTTTGCGGACAGCATAATAATGGGTGTGGAGGATTTGGCCCGGATTTCCCGGCACACCTGATAGCCGTCGATGCCGGGCAGCATCAAATCAAGCAGAATTAAGTTGGGCGCAAAGGAATCCGCAAGGAGAAGGGCGCTTTCCCCGTCGCCGGCAATTTTGGTTTCAAAGCACTCCTTCGTAAGGTATAAGGATATCAGTTCGGCAATATTGTTGTCGTCGTCTACTATCAGAATTTTTTGTCTGTTTACCATATCATTCCTCTCTTTTCCGTGCCGCTTTCTGAAGATGGCATAAGGCTATCCGAAGCTTTCTTTTTTCAGTCTTTAAAAGTTACGATGGTTACGCCGCTGTCCCCTTCTCCAAATTCGCCGAGACGGTAGGATTTTACATACCTGATTTTCTTTAAATGGCTATGGACTGCGCTGCGCAAAGCGCCGGTTCCTTTGCCGTGAACCACTCTGACGTTTGGCAGGTGGGCTAAATAAGCGTCGTCCAGATATTTGTCAAGCTCGACCAGAGCCTCGTCCACAGTGCGGCCGAGCAGATTGATTTCGGGGGAAATCGACATGGACTTTGACATTTTAATTTTGCCGGAATGGCCGGAGCGGCCCTTCGTCAGCGCGGATACGCCGGGCGGCGTTTCGTCCGCAATCCGTACAAGGTCCTTTATATTTGTCTGGGAACGCATAATCCCGCACTGCACAAAAAGATTTCCCTTATGGTCGGGAAGGGTGCTTACGGTTCCTTTGAGTCCCATGGTGATAATCTTTACGCTGTCGCCGATTTTAAGCTGGTCGGGCTTTAGGCTTCCGGCGGGCTCTTCCGGAGAGCCCTTTACCGAGAGTTTTTCGTTTTTCTTACCGATTTCGCCCCGGAGCCGTTGTCTGGTTTTCTCCAAATCTTTCAGGGACGCGCCGGGACCGGCCTTTTGATAAACCCTTATGGTCTCGTCGGCCACGTCCTTGGCCTCCTGCAGAATCTGTCTGGCCTCTTCGTTGGCGCTGCGTAAGATACGGTCTCTTGTCTGGTCTATTTTTTCGTTTTTAGCCTGTAATTTTTCTTTCAGGGTTTTGATTTCTTCCTTATAAGAAGCAATCTCCAGCCGCTCGTTTTCAACGGTAATCCGGCTGTTTTCGAGGTCCGCCAGCAAGTCCTCAAAGCTCTTGTCCTCGGAAGCAATCTGGCCTTTTGCGGCTTCAATGATATACTCCGGCAGCCCTAATTTGGAGGAAATGGCAAAGGCGTTGCTCTTTCCGGGAATCCCGATAAGGAGCCGGTAGGTAGGGGCTAAGGTTTCCACGTTAAATTCACAGCAGGCGTTTTCCACAAAGGGAGTGGAAAGGGCGTACACCTTAAGCTCGCTGTAATGGGTGGTAGCCATGGTTCGGATGCCTCTGGTGTGGAGGTGGTCCAAAATGGCAATCGCCAGCGCCGCGCCCTCGGTGGGGTCGGTACCCGCGCCCAGCTCGTCAAAGAGGCACAGGGAGTTTTCGTCCGCGTTTTTCAGGATGGAAACGATACTGGTCATATGGGAGGAAAAGGTACTCAGGCTCTGTTCAATGCTCTGTTCGTCGCCGATATCCGCAAAAACCTCCGTAAACAGGGACAGCTCGGAGCGGTCAAGAGCCGGAATATGGAGCCCGGCCTGGCCCATCAGGGTAAAAAGCCCTACTGTTTTCAGCGAAACGGTTTTGCCGCCGGTGTTAGGGCCCGTCACCACCAGAAGGTCGAAATCCTTTCCCAGATGAATGTCGATGGGAACCACTTTTTTGGAAGGAAGAAGCGGATGGCGGCCTTTCCGGATATTGATATAATGCTCTTCGTTAAAAAGCGGCATGGTGGCGTTTTCTTCCATGGCAAGGGACGCTTTGGCGAAAATAAAGTCCAAGGCGGTCATAACCCTCTGATTTTCTCTGATTTCATGTATATGTTCACCGGCCTTCGCGCTTAAGGAGGCCAGAACGGCTTCAATCTCCTCTTTTTCCTTTATGGCAAGCTCCCTTAGCTGATTGTTCAGATTCACGATAGCGGCAGGCTCTATGAAAAAGGTGGAACCGGTGGAGGATTGGTCGTGTATCATGCCGGATACCTGATTTTTGTATTCCGCCTTAACGGGGATACAATACCTGTTGTCCCTCATGGTGATAACGGCGTCCTGGAGATAACTCCGGCAGGAACCGTTTACCATGGAATTTAGCTGAGAGTGGATTTTGTCGCCGGTAAGGGTAATGGAACGCCTTACGCGTTTTAAGCCCGGGCTGGCATCGTCGGCGATTTCCTCCTCGGAAAGAATGCAGTGGCTGATTTCACCGGCAAGAGCAGTTAACGGCTCAAGGCTGCGGAAATAGCCGGTCAGAGAGGTTTCCATCTCTTCCCCCCGGGCGCCTTTTCCGTAAGCCTTTATTCTGTTCACGTTCTCAAGAAGCCCGGCGATTTTCAAAAGCTCGGAAGCGGACAGAGAACTGCCGATTTCCAGGCTGCGCAGGGAATAGGATATGTCCCTGTTTCCCCCAAAGGAGGTAGAGCCTTTGGCAAAGAGCATGGTGAGAGCGTCGGCGGTTTCCTGTTGGGCGATGGCGATGTCGGAAAGGTTGTCGAAAGGTTCTAAATTCCGGCACAGTGCCCGTCCCGGTTCGGAGGTGGCTTTTTCGGTTAATAAATCGATAATTTTTGTGTATTCTAATGTTCGTAAAGCTTTTTCGTTCATAAATGTTCTCCCTGGCCTTTTGGGCCTGGCTGCGAGTGAATATAATACTGTGCCTATTATACATAATTCTGTGGGAAATGAAAACCTTTTCAAATTTGAAATTTCTGTCACAAAATCCCGGCGGCATTCTGCGGCATACGGCGGTGAAAAGACAAAGACGATGTGCAAAGTCAGATACGGAATCCGATAATCAGTCAGATTCCGTGTATCGGATGATATCTCCCGGGGTACACTCCAGTACAAAGCAGATGCGGGCAAGGACATCCGCGTCAATTTTCTCCACGTGTCCGCCATACCATTTGTCGATTACTTCAAAGCGGGCGTTAATGGCTCTGGCCAGCATATTCCTGTTAATGCATTTTTCATCCATAAAAGTCTTGATATCAATCGTTATTTTGCCATATTGATTCATTGTATATAATTCATTTTTCATAATATCCCTGCCTTTACTTACATACTATATGAAAAGTATTTGCTTGACGAATCCCATTCATATAGTTACTATATAAATAGTAATAATGAACTGTCAGAAAAGGATTTATTCAGACAGATGTAAATGATAAACAGAAAAGAGAAATTCAGATGGTTGTAACTGTTTTAAGCTGGGTATATATTTTTATAATCTGTATACTAACGGGAGCCGGTCTGTTAAGCCTGTTCAAAAACAGGCGTTTTTCCCTGATTTACTGTCTTGGGGCGGGAATCGCTGCAGTCACCGTATATACGGAATTTTTCAGTATCTTTGCAAAGACGGGAGCCGCCGCGCATTTATTTCTTTTGGGAGTGGCCCTTGTGTCGGGATTTGCAAACCGGAACGGGTTTTTACGGCTGTGGCGGAGATACCGGTCTGTTATATGGTCCTGGGAGGGATTCTTTTATGTCTGCTTTATTCTTCTGATTGCCTTCTTCACGTCCAGAGGAGAGTTTCACACGGACACCAATATTTATCACGGGGCGGCCATACGGATTTATGAAGAATACGGGCTGGTTAAGGGAATCGGGAATCTGCAGCTCCACTATGCCTATAACAGTTCCTATCTGGCATTTGCTTCCGCTTTCAGTCTCCGCTGGCTGCTTGGCCGTTCACTGCACACCACCACCGGCTTTCTGGAGGCAGCGATGTGCCTGTATGCGTTTCATGGACTGAAAAGATTTAAAAAGCATGAAAATCACGTGACGGATATGATGCGGGTGGGAATCCTGTTTTATACATTGGTAAATGTCACGCGAAGCATGTCGCCGGCAACGGATTACGCCGCCATGTTTTTTGTATTGCTGGTGATTACCGCATGGTGCGAAAATCTGTTTGAGGGTTCCTCGGACATTACGGTGTATTCTCTGCTGTCCATTGCGGCGGTGTTTACGGCAACGCTGAAATTTTCGGCGGGGCTTCTTGTGCTTCTTGCGCTGTATCCGGCGGTATGCCTTGTGAGGGAAAGAAGATGGAAAAAGATTGCCGCTTACATCTTCTGCGGCGGTGTGATTTTGTGTCCTTTTCTCGTCAGAAATTATTTTATATCGGGGTGGCTGCTCTATCCCTTTGACGGCATTGATATTTTCAGCCCGGAATGGAAAATACCAAAGGAGTATCTTGTGCATGACGCCAGCCAGATTAAGGTCTGGGGGCGCTGCCTTTACGATGTGGCGAAGGCGGACATGCCGGTGGGAGAATGGCTTCCTGTTTGGTGGGAGAATCAGTTCCGTTATGAAAAGATGTTTTTGGGGGCCGTTGCCCTTAGCGCGGGGCTGCAGGTTATCATGCTTCTTGCGAAGATTGTAAAAAGAAGAAAAATACGGCCGGAGCTTCTTTCACTGCATCTTGCCGTTTGGGGGAACCTTGGGGTATGGTTTTTTACGGCGCCTTTTATCAGATACGGCCTCGCGTTTTTGTTTGCTGTCATTATGATTGCTGTGGGAGAGTATTTAAGTGAGGAACACAGAGGACTTTACGGGATTGTGACAGGGGGCGTGATATTTTGCATTACTGTTTCGGTGAGCCCTTATTGGGACCAGTACATTACGGACGCAGGGGTTTTTGTTAAGCAGATGCTGAGGGAGCCGTATTATATCGTACAGAAGGATTATGAAGAAGGAAATATGGACAGCCTTGAAATGAACGGAAACGTTATTTATTTTTCCAGGGGAGAGGAGATTAACAGCTATCATGTTTTTCCCGGGACGTGCTATGAGTTTATGCTGGAGAGGAGCACGCTGATTGGGGACGAGATTGAGGATGGGTTTAAGGCGAAATAAAACAGAAGTAAGCGCCGCTTTCCGCCTTTCTATGGGCGTTGCATTCTCCGGCTGATTTTGTTAAAATGACTGTTAAATATGGATTATCGTCATATTTACGGCTGCGCCGGAAATGAATATATGAGCGCATGGGTAACGCGGGAAAGGAATTGAAAGTGACAGTATTTTGGGAAAAACATAGAAAGCAGATATTCTGGCTGATAGTGGCGGCGGCGTTTTTTATGATATATGCATACAATCTTTTAACGCCTTACTGGTCGGACGACTACGCTTACCTTATGGAGGTAAGAAAAGCCGAAAGCCTGGGGGATTTGATAAGGCAGCAGTACGGGGAATACCTCTCCAACAGCGGAAGAGTGGTGGGGCAGTTTAACGTGCGCCTGTCTCTGTCGGTGAATAAACAGGTGTTTAATCTTATCAACAGCTTCATGTTCACGGCGTTGGTGCTTCTGATGTACGGAAATATCCGCCGAAAGAAAAAATACGATATTTTTGTGCTTCTTCTTATCATTACTTTTTTGTGGAGATTCGCGGTAAGCTTCGGGCAGACCATGCTCTGGATATGCGGGGCGTGCAATTATCTGTGGGGGAGCGTTTTCATTCTGGGCTTTGTCACCTTTTACAGATATTTTCTTTCACGGACGGATAAAATAAAACATGGAATCCCTCTGGCCATAATCTCGTTCTTTTTTGGCGTACTGGCCGGATGGTGCAACGAAAACAGTTCCGGCGGCGGCTTTTTGCTGGTATTGATGTTTGCGTTTAACTTCTGGATGAGCCGGAAAAAATTGGGGAAGAGAAGGATTTACCCCTTTATGGTTTCCGGGATTTGCGGCATGTGCGTGGGACTCCTTGGAATGGTATCCGCTCCGGGAGTGAGAAAAAGAAGCGCAACCATGTCGGAAGGAGAATATTCTGGGCTTGTGGGCCTTTTATCGAGGACTTACAAAATCACAATGAATCTGGAAGAACTGTTCTTTACGGTAATTGTGATTACCATAGTGGTGCTGGTTCTTCTGGTTCTGCAAAAAAGGTTGCAAAGCTGGCAGCAGATTAGAAATAGCGAGACCGTAATATTTCTGGTTGCCGCAGTGGCGACGGGTTATGCGCTGGCGCTGGCGCCTACGCCCATGAACAGGGCCTTTTTCGGCGCGGGGGTTTTTCTGTTCATTGCCTGCATTCAGGGAATGATAGATGTGGCGGACAGCGAGCAGGCCATAAGGGCCGCCAAATACGGGCTGGTCAGCGTTCTGTGCGTGTGGCTTGCGTTTACCTACCTGGGTAATCTGGTGAATCTTGCGAGAATTTACAGGGAAGAAAGAGAGAGAATTGAGCTGATTCTGGCGGATAAAAACGACCCTGACGGGGACGGTATAGTGGTGGTGCCCCAGCTTCGGAAAGAATTTGAGACCGTTTTCAGCACGGCCCATGAATCCGATATGACGGAGGATAAGGATTACTGGATTAACCGTTTCTATGAGATTTACTATGACGTGGGCAATATCACGGCAATTCCAAGAGAGGAATGGAACGAGCGGTATGGAAAATAACAGGCAGGGCGCTTGGAGCAGGCTGAGGGCTGACCAAAGAAGGATGCGGAAAGAGAATAATCTGCCCTTGTCGGTGGCGAAAAGGGGGGAGGATAAAGCGGCGATTTCCCCCTGCAATCTGTGCCCCAGAAATTGCCTCATTGACCGCCATAAAGGAGAGCCTGGCTTTTGCCGCTCGGACGAGAGAATTTTCGTTGCCAGGGCGGCGCTGCATATGTGGGAGGAGCCCTGTATCTCCGGGAAAAAAGGCTCGGGAGCCGTATTTTTTTCCGGCTGTAATCTGCGATGCGTCTATTGCCAGAATTATGAGATTGCCGCCGGGCAAAAAGGAAAGCAGGTTTCCATAGGGCGGCTTGCGGAAATCTTTCTGGAACTGCAGGATAAGGGGGCGGAAAATATTAATCTGGTTACCCCTGACCACCATATACTGCAGGTGGCGGAAGCGGCGGCATTAGCGAAAGAAAGAGGGCTTTGGCTTCCCGTCGTCTACAATGGAAGCGGCTATGAAAAAAGAGAGATAATCAGAGAGCTGACCGGGATTGTGGACATTTTTCTTACGGATTTCAAATATATGGACGAAGAACTTGCGGAAAAGTATTCTTCCGCACCGGATTATCCCGCTGTGGCAAAGGCGGCCCTTGGGGAAATGGTTAAGACGGCGGGCGGGCCGGTGTTTGACGAAAGAGGAATGATGCAAAAGGGCGTCATCGTAAGGCATCTGCTTTTGCCCGGGCATAAGAAAAACGCCAGGGAGGTTATTCGCTATGTATATGAAACTTATGGAGATAAGGTGTATTTGAGCCTGATGAACCAGTACACGCCCTTTCCACGGCTCCGGGAAAAGTTCCCTGAAAGGTGCAAAGCGGGAGGCGATTTCAGAGAGCTTTGCCGGAAAGTCACAAAACGGGAATATGATGCGGTTGTGGACTATGCCCTTACGCTGGGGGTAAAAAATGCTTTTATTCAGGAAGGAGACACGGCTAAGGAGAGCTTTATCCCGGCTTTTGACGGGGAAGGAGTCTAGTGCCGGAAAACAGGTATCGCTGCGGTTTATTCAGAGTCCGATTTCGGGCTCTGTTTTTTTGCGGTACTGCTGGGCCGTACAGCCGGTTATTTTTTTGAAGGATTTATTAAAAAAGCGGTAATCGGTATACCCCACCATATTGCTTATTTCCGTAATGGAAAGTGCGGTGTCCGTAAGCAGTTCGCAGGCTTTGTCAATGCGGATATGCTGCAGGTATTCCACCACACTGGAGCCGGTGGCCTGCTTAAACAGGCTGGAAAGATAACTTTTACTCAGAAAAAAATTATTGGAAAGCTCCTCAATGGTAATTTTCTGGGAATAATTTTCCCGCAGATACTGGATACAGTCGGAAATAAGCTGGTGGCGGTACATGGAAATCGTATTTTCCGGATGAACATGATTTATTTTGTAAAAGCGGTGGATTTTCAGGAGCAGCTCGCAGAGAGAAAGCCGCAGGATATCCATGTAATTGAGCGCCTCGGAGGTAAATTCCATATACATTTTTTCATAAATCTGCTCGATTTCTGTGCGCATGGAGCCGGAAAGCTTTAAGTCCGGCGTGTAAATTATTTCTTCCTCGTAGAGAGATTTATAAAGCATAATATCCGTCAGCTCCGTGAGAATGGAAAGACGGATGTTGATGGTGTCGATAAACTGGGGCAGAAAACACAGATTGTATACCACCAGATGTTCGGAATTGGCCTTATCCGTGGGATAAAAGCAATGGGGCGTCCGGGAGTTGATGATGTACAAATCGCCTTTGGACACGGAGTAGGTAGTATCGTTGTATGCGTGGTAGCCTTTTCCGTCGCAGACATAGACTATTTCGATGAAATCATGGGTATGGGGCTTAAGGTCCGCAAAATTGGTATGATAATATTTGCCGATAAAAAACGGCAGATTCTTTTTGGGAAAAATTTCATCCGGCGTCATGTTGTGGAGTTCCATACGACTTCCCCTTTTTAAGATAGATTTATCTTCTACAGATTATAGCGGGAAAGGGAAATCTGTCAAGGGAGGGGAAAATGAAATTCGGTAAAATGTCCGGTTTGTTTTTATATTTTGTTAATGTTTTTTAGCTTCTTTTTATACTTTTCTTCCGGATTTTGTTGTTTTTGGCTTTGTATTTCACACGGCGTATGTTATAATTTTTTCATCTTAATTTTCTTATAGCATATTGGAAATTCTGTAACATCGGCACAATAAGACGCCGATTCTGTCAGGGCTTGTTTGCCTGTATTTCCAGTAAAAATTTATCTAATCAAACGGAAACGGAGGAAGAATGGGGAAAAAGAACAGGGTTATTTGCGGCTGCCTGGAAAAGCCGGAGAAATTTGCCGATTTTATTAACGGGAGTCTGTATGAGGGAAGGCAGGTGTTACTGCCGCATGAGGTTAAGAACAGTCCGACAGTGTATACAAAGGAGGAAAGAACACGGGATATTTTAAGGATGGTTTCGGGTCCGAGTTCCTCTCAGGGATGAAAAAGGAAGACAGACTAATCCCGGTTGTGACAATAGTATTTTATCATGGTGAGGAGGAATATGACGGTTGCAGAAGCCTCCATGATATGTTACACTTTGTAAAAGAAAACGAAATTTTCAAACAATATATTCCAAATTACCATATTAATCTTGTGACACTCAGGGAACTTAGAGAAGAAAATTTTCATACGGATGTCCGCGAGCTTATCGGTTTTATGAAAAGAAGAAGGAGTAAGAAAGCGCTCGAGGAATACTGCCGGGAAAATAAAGAGCGGATACGGCAAATGGAGGAAGACACTTTTGAGGCAGTCAGCGTAATGATTAATCAGCCGGAACTTATAAAAAAGAAAGCGATTTACGAGGAAGGAGGAAAGATAAATATGTGCAAGGCAATGGAAGACTGGAAAGAGGAGCTTTTGAAAGAGGGAATGGAACGAGGAATTAAGGCGATGATACTTGATAACATGGAGGAAGGTGTCCCGAAAGAAAGGATTCTTAAGAAACTTCAAAAGCATTTTGGCCTGGACGCGGATTCGGCGGAGAAGAGCTTTTCCCGCTATGGGGTATACCATTAAAGAAGGTGTAAGGACAGAAAACGGCGCAGCCTGCAGGTTGTGCCGTTTTCCAAATGCAGTAGCTTTAAACTTCCGTTACCACCGGGCTGATTAGGATACCGCTTCTGTGAAGCTGGTATTCGTAAGCCCACTCGGAACCGGTGGTCCGCCATGCGTTGGGGCCAATCCAGGTTTCCGTGTGATTACAGTTGTGGAGGGTGCCAAAGCTGTTAATCCTGTTTCCAAAGGCGGTGATTTCCAGCAGATGTTCGCCGGCGGCAACGTCCTTTATAACAAGCTCATAAGGAGAAAGGGCGATATTGCCGCATTCCCTGCCGTCTAAGGCCACGCTCATAACAGGACAGCGAAACTGGGTAACGCTGACTTTCAGGCTGCAGTCCTTCGATATGGTGACAGGCATCTTATAGGTAATGCTTGCGCCATAGAAAGGAAGTCCCTGTGTGCAGACGTCGCCGAAAGCAAGCTTTTGTACCGGAGCGGTAAGCATACAATGGCGGCCCGCAACTTTTACGCCGAAATCGCCCAGAAGATACATAGCCTCCACGTTAAATTTATTGTAGTAAGGCATTTCGGCAATCAGGATATTCTCGCCCGGCCGTAAATCGGGCAGGGTTACCGTCTGGATGGAGCGGTCTGTAAAGTATCCCCTGATTTCGGAAGAGGCTTCCTGTCCGTTCAGGTACAGCTTTGTCTTGTTTGCCTGTTCCAGGGCAAGCAGAGGCGCTTTGACTGCAACCTCGGAGTAAATGCGGAAACGGAGGGAAAGCTTATGCTTTATTTCTTCCGTATCCGGGAATACCCAGGGCTGGGGGAAAGCGTCCATTCGCGGCTGATAGCCGGCAATTTCACGGAATTTATTATCGATGCGCAGGACTTCGTCCTCCGCCTGCCATTCTCCATCGTCAAATTTTGCTTCCGCAATATCCAGAATCCGCACGTTGGGCTCTTCCAGAGAAATTTCCATAAAATCGGGAAGCGTAACCGGCGTTTCCGCTTCTTTGGTTTCGTCCTTGTCTGCCCTGGCAGCCTGACAGCCGGCGTCCTCCGGAATGAGTAGGTACAGAAGGGAATCATGGTCAAACACGGTTTCTTCTATAATGGTACTGTATTTTGGCCGTCTGTCTGCATTGCCCAATGCGTTTTTGTCTGCGGCGCCGTCCGAAACGCAGCTTTCTGTACAGAAAGCCCCCTTTACATGGCGGAAAGGAACTTCTCTGATTTCCCCGGTCATGGCGTCATAGAGTACCGGGCGGTAAGCGCCGGAAATCTTTATGGCAAGTTCCTCGCGCTGAGGGATATCAGGATTTTCCATGGGTCTGCAGTGGGCAAGGAACAGCCACTTGTTTTCCCCGTCGCACCGCATCTGGTAAAGCAGGTTATCCGTGCGCACGCCAAGTTTATTGTGTACGTCTACGGTTCTGAAAGGAAGAAGCGCGGACAGTAAAAGATTTTCCGCAAATCCGATTTTCTCACAGGTATCCGCAAAATCAGCGGCTTCGGCGCTTAAAAGGGCGTCCACGTGGGAAGGAACGGTTCCTGTAAAAATTACCCGTCCCCCTTTTTTCTTAAAGGCCATAAGACGCTCCAGGGTGCTTCTGCGGATGGTTACGCAGTTGGGAACCACAATCACGTCATATTTCATTTTCCCTGTCAGCAAATCGCCCTCGGCATCAAGGGCCTTGTCGGGGGTCTGCTCTTTCCAGAGGGATTCGGATATAAAATCAAAATCAATGAGACCGTACAGAAGCCACTCTGTAAGCTTGTGGAAATTGTAATCCATCTCCTGGCGTATGCCGTCGGTCTGCTCCTTTGCGCCCCAATAGAGCCAGTAGGATTCCACGGGATGGATAACGCCGACTTTTACGTCGGGGGTTCCTCTGGTAAGGGCGGTGTTAAGGCGGCCGAAATAATCCTCAATCATGGCGTATTTCCGGTACCAGGGAGACTGATAGCCGATGGCCGCGGGGTAATCCCGCTTGGCTTCGCCTTCCATGGAGGTCCAGGTTAAGTGGTGCACTCTTATGGTTACGCCTAAGGCGGCCTGCCAGTCGCCAGCCAGCTTGTGGCCGCGGAAATCGAAATCCCAGTTGGTAACGCCGTAGAGCTCGCTTAGCATGCCTTCATAGCCGAACTGGTGAACCGCGCTCTGGGCCTGTTTGGCTGTGGTGAGCTCCCTCCAGTCGCAGAGCATGTCGATGCCGGGAAGGTCAAAGGAGCGGTAGGAACGCATGGCTTCCCCCAATGCGGCGGTCTGGGACATCAAAGTGGGCTCTTCCATCATATGTCCGGTAAGGGCAATGCCGTGCTTACGGCACCAGGAGCCGATATTGTCTGCAAAAGCCGTGGCAAACCGCTCGCAGATATGGTCGTGGTAATGATAACGGTTTACGGAAACCGCGCCCTCGGGAAGCTCCCAGATACATTCGGGAAAACTCTCAAAGAAATTGCAGTCGTAAGCCTTTTCATAGGTCTTAGGAAAATCATCCGTAAAGGGCAGGATGACTTTTTTCTTTTCCTCTGCAAACCCTAAGGTCTGCTTATGGCAGAACTGGGGCTCGTCTGTAAAAATTGCGGGAACCGTATCGCCAAAGCTCTCGCCCAGCTCCCGGTAATAGGCTTCATGGGTAAGCTCAATGAATTTGTCTATGGCTTTGGGGTTTAAGGTGTCCGCGTAAGCCTGATTGTTGTACCAGGGGTCGTTTCCGGCGATTTCTCTGTATAAATACCAGATATCGAAGCCTTCAGGCTCTTTTTCCCCACTGTCAAGCAGCCGGTAGGAGTCCAGATAGCCGTTTTCCAGTCTGACGGCGTATTTTGCCAGGAATTTACGGTTGCCGCTGCTTACAGGCTGGGCGGAGGAACCGCCGTATTCGGATTTTACGTCTTCCTTTTCAGGAAGCTCTTCCGGTGAAAAGACAAGAAAGCGCATCCGGTATTCGGGGCTTTTGGTCACCAGACCGCCTGCGGCGCCGGAAGGCCAGCGGTCCTCGTCATAAAGCCAGGTAATCATATCAAGGCTGTTTGATTTTTCATGGGAATAATGAACCATATCCATAAATTCTTTCCCGAGATAGGGCAGGTCCATGCCGGTACGGCAGTGAATGTGCGCGCCGCCCATTCCCATAGTGTGAAGGTCTTCCAGCGTATGGTCGATATCTTCCTTATTTACTTTGCAGTTCCAGGACCAGAAGGGCGCTCCTCTGTATTCGCTGGTTGGATTTTGAAACAGCTCCTTTGTAAGAGAGGGGCTGCCGTTCTTTTTGTAAAGCATTTGCTGCTTCTCCTTTCTACGTGCTGCAATAACAGTTCCGATTTGCCAATGATGTACACAGCATAGAGGAAAAACAGAAAAAAGAATATGCATTTTGTGTGGTGAAAGTGTGGTGATTGTTCTTTTTTTGTGCTTATTATGATTCCGCCTTGTTATTTTAAACTGTCCTGAAATTTGCCAGTTGTTCTTTATCTTAATATAATCCATTTGCCGCGGGTAGAACCTTCCCGGCGGATAATACCTTTCTTTTTTAAGGAATGAAGAACTCTCTCGACCGACGGCTTTGAAATGCCGATATGAGAACCGACTTTGGCGGCAGAGAGACCGGGTGTTTGGGATATAACCTGTAAAACAAGCATTTCATTTTGTGTGAGATTACCATCAGGATTACCATCAGAATTACCATCAGTATTGTCAATATTACCATCAACTTCTGTTTGAAGGGTAAGAACAACGCGTTCAGGATTAACCGTTTCGGTAAAAGTCGGCTTTTTAAACCCGTTTTCATCCCAGACGTGGTATACATCACAAATACCTGTCCCCGAACGCTCACCTACATTAATAAGGGAAAACATATTAAATATTTTTCCGTTTCGAGCATCACTGATGCCGCCAGCAATGGCTTCGTCAATACTAATGCGGAATGTACCGGGATTAGAAATTGTGATTTTGCGAAATTCTTTATCGACAATTATACCGCGCCGTCCATAAAAATCGGCGTGTATAAGAGCGTTTGCAAGACACTCTCTAAGGGATTTGTGGATGGAAGTATCATCTACCCGCAGTAAGTTGGAATCCAGCTTGAAGGGTTTCTTAATATCAGCAGTCAGGCGGTCAATGACTTTATAGTAAAAATCGAAGATATTGCCGCTCCAGGTCCCGTCACCGGAACTGACACGGTCGGACCAGCGGATATCGCTTGAGAGATGTTCCCTGTAATCCAGAAAATAGTTTGGCAGTTCATCGGTGATTGTGATAAAGTCCCCAAAGAAAATAAGCCCTCCAAGAGTGGGATGTATTTTACCATCATTCTGGCTTTTTCTTGCAGCGCCGATTTTCAGGAGGAATTCTTCGTTGCCAAGCTTGGCCCAAATGTGGTCAGGTTTCAAATTATTAAAAAGAATACGATATCGGTGGACAGAGTCCTGGTTCAGGTCACTGATAAGTAGATTTTCAAGTACAAGAGCATCCTGTGAGGTATCCGTCTGGTCACGAAGCATGGATTTTACTTCCTCTGCAGAACAGTGGTAGTCTCCCTCGTGGTTTCTGCGGAAAGTTCCTTTGAACATATCATGGCCAATAAAAATGGGTTTATCCCGGCGGTCGGCGCGGGGGACTTCAATTACAATAAATGACATTCCGTTATAATCAACCGGATATACATGATGTTCAAGGAGAATATTTGCACTTACTTTTTGACGGTTATTCAGTGTATTCCAAATATCTGATAGCATTTGCTGCGGATTCTCAATGCCTTTGGGAATAAAACTCTTTGTTACTTTATCCTCCGCTATACCAAGAATGATAGTGCCGCCAAATGTGTTGCAAAAAGAAGAATAGGTATCCCAAATGCTGTTCGGAATTCCTTTGCCGGCGGCTTTCACTTCAATATTAACGTGCTCTTTTGATTTTAATATAGAAGCAATATTAATCATTCTGCAAGTTCCTCCATTTTTAGTATTCTTTAATTCGTTAATTGGCAATTTACTGACATGAGCCAGATATTATCAGGTTCCTTCAGATTTTCATTATATTCAGTTTACGAAATAATATCAAGAGATTTGCAGTGACAGGAAAAGTATATTAATGAAAGAATAATTCTCCATTTTTTACAGATAATAACTTCAGGACTTATACAAAGCAGACAGAGAGTTGTGCTTACAATAAGAGAATGAGTTTACTAAGGGAAATGGAGGAAGTGATAAATGAAAGCAACAGGCATTGTCAGGCGGATAGACGATTTGGGACGTATTGTCATTCCAAAAGAAATCAGACGTACTCTCCGCATAAGGGAAAGCGACCCGTTGGAAATATTTACCGACAGGGAAGGCGAAATAATTTTAAAAAAATATTCTCCTATCGGGGAAATGAATACATTTGCGAAGCAGTATGCGGAAAGCCTTTCACAGGCATCAGGAAGAACGGCGCTTATCGCGGACAGGGACCAGTTCATCGCAGTGTCGGGAGGCTACAGGAGTATCCTTGGAAAATCCATTAGCAAGGAACTGGAGGAAAAGCTGAACAACAGGGAAATGATTCTTGCCTCAAAAGAAGACTCCGATTTTATTCCCATTACCCAGGACGTCACGGACGACTTTACCCAGGAGGCCATTACGCCGATTATCTGCGAGGGCGATATGATTGGCGGAGTGGTGTTGATTGACAACGGTGAAAAAGGAAAAATGGGAGAAGTGGAACAGAAGCTGATTCAGTCAGCGGCAGGATTTCTGGGAAGGCAGATGGAGCAGTAAATGCATTTTAAACAGACAAAAAAGGTATCTCAAAACAGGGCGGTTTTGCGATACCTTTTTAACAGTGTTATACGTGATACATTACGAGAGCCTCCCGGCAGTTCGGTTCACCCATTTCATAGTAATCTCTGGAAGTACGGTTCAGCCGGCAGAGCGCGACGCTGCGGTTGGCCTTTTTGGGCTTGTCGCTGATAAAGGAAATCTCATCCGTGAAATATTCCTTATCCAAATCCGGGTCGTCCTCCTCCTCGTAAAAAGGGTCAAAAAGCAGAACCCGTTCGTTGTCAAGCCCTGTGAGAAGAACATAATGTCCTACGTCAAGGTAGAGATATAAAACCACCACCCCGCCTTTTTCAAGGGCATTCCAGATTGGGCTTCCGGGCGCAAGGGTCACGGACTTGCCGGAATAATGCTCACAGTGGAGCGGGAAGTTTTTTCTTTCACTGAAATGATTCAGCCAGCAGGTCATATAACTCATGGCGGCAGGCGAAGTGCCGTGCTTGCAGAGTTCTCCCGCTTCATTATATGTATCCATGCAGTAGAGCATGATGAATTTCACAAGGTCGGGAAAAATCTCTTCCCGCTCAAAAAGATACCGGATGCCGTTTAATATGGAAACGGGGCCGCAGTCGTATTCTGATGTCTGATAATTCAGTAAATTTTTCATTGATGTACTCCATTAAGACGATTAAACAGTATGTGCAAAGTGATTGTAATATACTGCTATTTACGGGATTTGTCAAGAATGCATGTATTCCTGATATATGGGAAAAATGATAAAGGAAGTTTTTGTAAAATTAGTATGGAGAATATTGACATTTCGACCCTGTAACAGTATAATGAACCAACTGTTAAAAATCAGCATCGGACGTGAAACGCGCCTGGTGCTGTATTAAAGAGGAGAGAAAATTTGTGTCTGCGCTGCGTCCACAATCTCCGGCATAATAAAGAGCAGTGAGGAAGTGAGGGATACTATGAAAAAAACAATCAAAAGCATTATCAGCCTTCTGATGGTATTGGCGTTTACACTGGCAATGGCCGGGTGCGGCAATTCTGAAAACAATCAGGGCGATACAATAAATGAAACTCAGGGTGAAACAGTGGGAGGCAGTACGGCCGAAGGAAACAAAGGAGCCGCGCAGGCTGCTCTCGGAGAAAAAATCGTAAACGTAGGCGTTACGGATTCCCTTGGCGGTATCAACCCTTTTGCAATCGACCAGACGGAAATCAACAAGTACGCGGTCGGCCTTATGTTCCTGCCCCTGGTGGAGCTGGATAAGGACTTGAATTTCCAGAATATGCTGGCGGATTCCATTACAACAGAGGATAATATTCATTTTACCGTGCATATTGATGAAAAGGCAACCTGGTCGGACGGAACGCCTGTAACGGCTGCCGACGTTGAATATACCGTGCGCCGTCTGGCAAGCCCGATAGTAAACAACACTACTTTGATGCTCTATGCCTTTGAGGGTGTGGGCGATGACGGCTACGTGGAAGAGGGCGCGGAGAGCGTGGAAGGAATCCAGATTATTGACGACAAGACGGTTCAGTTCATTGCCAAATATCCTATGGCGCTTACAACCTTTGAAAATACCTATGCCAGATATCTTCACACGATGCCGAAGCATATTATTGAGAGCATCAGCGAGGCAGAGCTTACAACGGCAGACTGGTTCAATCATCCCGATGTGATAAGCGGCCCTTATTTTCTGACGGACTACGATAACGACCATTATATTTCCTATACGGCGAATGCCGATTACTGGAAAGGCGCGCCCAAGGTTGACAAATTAAATATCAGAATTGTGGACGCCAGCCAGATTTATGCAGGACTTCAGTCGGGGGAAATCGACATTACCCATCACACGATGACGGCAGTGCCCCAGGAGGATTTTGAAAGTATAGAAGCTCTTGAAAATGTGGAAACTGTATATGGAGCGCCAATCACCAACCAGTCCGCATTTATCCAGACGGCAAATATTCCCGATGCAAAAGTGCGTCAGGCGCTTGTTTATGCAATCGACAGGCAGCAGCTTGTAGACCAGCTTTTAAAAGGACACGGAGAAGTGGTAGACGGCTTCCTTTCATCGGCAAGCCCGTTCTTTGACGAGAGCGTCACCCCGATTCCCTATGACCCGGAAAAGGCAAAAGCGCTTCTTGAGGAAGCCGGATGGGACGGTTCTCAGACACTGCGTTTTTATGTTAATTCGGGAGACAGTACCTTTGTAAACGGCGCGCAGGTTCTGGTGGCGCAGTGGGCCGCTGTGGGAATCAAGGTGGAAGTTCAGACGGTCGATTTGGCTACCCTTATGACGATTGCGGGAACCACGGATTACGACATTCTTGCGGTTCAGTACACATATGCGCCGGTTGACCCTTATCCGGATGTGGACTGGCTCCTTAGCGGGGAGGGAAGCTGGACCGGTTATTCCAGCGAAACCATCAGAGACGCTCTGGTTAAAACTCAGGAGACCAGCGATGTGGAAGAGATTAAGGCTTTATATTCAATTGTAGATAAAACTGTCCAGGAGGATGTTCCCATGTTCTCCGCGTATATCATCAGCGCCCAGGGAGCGGTAAGCAATCGCTTAAGCGGCGCGCAGCCCAGCGCGTACGGCTTCTTTAACGACGTGCATAACTGGGACGTTGCAGAATAATCAGCATTATTGCTTTGTATGGAAGTGCGCCGGAAATACAGGTGCACGTGTAGGTGAGGAAATGCGATGTCACATTTACTGGAAGTACAGGGGCTGACTACCACCTTTAAAGGCGACTATGGAAAAACCATCAGTGTGGACCATATTCATTTTCATGTGGACGAAGGAGAGGTTGTCTGCATTGTAGGGGAGTCAGGATGTGGAAAAAGTGTAACCTCGCTGTCAATTATGGGATTGTTAGGAAGGGGCGGAGCTGTCACTGACGGCTCTGTCCTGTTTGACAGTAAGAACCTTCTTTCCATGACGGAAAAGGAGTTTGATAAGATTCGCGGAAACGAAATCACCATGATTTTTCAGGACCCGCTTACATCCTTAAATCCTGTTTTTACAGTGGGGAGTCAGATAACAGAGAGCATCAGAACGCATATGCATCTTTCAAAAGAGGATGCGGCAAAGAGGGCGGAGGCGCTTCTTACAAGAGTGGGAATGCCGGACGCTCATGGAACAATGAAGAAGTATCCCCACACGCTTTCCGGCGGGATGCGGCAGAGGGTAATGATTGCAATGGCATTATCCTGTAATCCGAGGCTCCTTATTGCAGACGAGCCCACCACGGCGCTGGACGTGACGATTCAGGCGCAGATTATGAAGCTGCTTGGGCAGCTACAGAAAGAAACAGGAATGTCCATGATTTTAATTACCCATGATATCGGCCTGGTTGCCAATACGGCGGACCGGGTTCTTGTCATGTATGCGGGACAGATTATAGAGGAAGCGCCGGTAAAGGAACTGTTTGAAAACCCCAGACATCCTTATACTATGGCGCTTCTGGATACGGTTCCCACTATACGGGACAGCGCGGACAGGCAGCTTTTTGCCATACCGGGCATTGTACCGGAAAACTACGACGGTATTACGGGATGCCGCTTTGCGGAGCGCTGCAGATACCGCAGACCAGAGTGCGCCAATCCGCAGAAAGATTACGAATTTGGCCCCCATCATGTGGCAAAATGCGTGGTGATGAAAGAAGGGGGGATAATCAATGAAAGATAAATCGAACATCCCTCTGATTCAGGCTGAAAATTTAAAGGTATATTATCCCATAAAGGGAGGAATCATCAATCATACAACCGGCTATGTGAAAGCGGTGGACGGGATAAATTTTTCCATAATGGAAGGTGAGACCCTGGGGCTTGTGGGAGAATCCGGCTGTGGGAAATCCACTATCGGAAGACAGTTGGTGGGGCTTGAAAGTCCCACGGAAGGAAAGATTTACTATCAGGGAACGAATCTTGCCGGATTGAAAAAAGCGGAAATGCAGAAGATAAGGACACAGCTTCAAATGGTGTTTCAGGACCCCTATTCGTCCTTAAACCCGAGAAAGCATATCTTTGAAATTCTGGCCCAGCCTATGCTGTACCATGGAATTGCCGCAAAAGATACAGTGGAAAAAGATATTCTGAAGATTCTGGATATGGTGGGACTTTCAAGAAATGTGCTTGGACGGTATCCCCATGAATTTTCCGGTGGACAGAGGCAGAGAATCGGAATCGCAAAGGCGCTTTCCTTAAATCCGAAATTTATCGTCTGCGACGAGCCGGTCAGCGCCCTGGACGTATCCATACAGGCGCAAATACTGAACCTGTTAAAGAGCCTGCAAAAAGAGCTGCATCTCACACTGCTTTTCGTGGGCCACGGCCTTGGCGCGGTAAATTATGTCAGCGACAGAATCGCCGTCATGTATCTGGGCAAAATTGTGGAGACAGGCGAAACGAAAGAAATTTTCAACCATCCGGTTCATCCTTATACAAAGGCGCTTTTAAATGCCGTGCCGGTGCCTGACCCGAAAGAAAGGGAAAAGACCCGCAGCCTTTTGGAGGGAGAAATCGGGGACAGCACCAATCCCCCGGCAGGCTGCCGTTTTCACCCGAGATGTCCCTACGCCACGGAAATCTGCGGGCAGAAGGAGCCGTCGCTTTCGGAGGTGCGGCCGGGCTCCGGACACGAAGCCGCCTGCCCCATCGTCGGAGAAAAGGCATAGCGGAACTGGAATCAGCGAAGGCTCGAACAACGCACAAATCAATTTGCGGACGCGAAAGAGGCCGAAAATTGATTTATTGGAGGTGTGTTGTAAGAACCGAAGCGGAACTGGAATAGGAGGACCTGAATTGGGTAAGTACATTATTAAAAGAATTTTGATTGCCATTCCCGTGCTGATTGGAATAACCGTCATAGATTATGCCATCATGTGTATGGCGGGAAGTCCTCTGGAAATGCTTCAGGGGCCGAGAGTATCGGAAGCCGCCGTGGAGGCGCGGAAAATCGCACTGGGTCTGGACAAGCCTTTTTATATACAGTATTTTGTGTGGCTGGGGCAGCTTTTGCATGGGAATATGGGATATTCCATTAAATCCTCCCAGCCGGTCAGCGATATGATTGGAAGCCATTTGGGCCCAACCCTTCTGCTGATGGGCGTATCCCTTCTGGTGAGCCTTCTTATGGCGGTTCCGGCGGGGATTTACAGCGCCGTTCACCAGTATTCAAAGGGAGATTATGCGGTGGTTACTTTTTCCTTTTTGGGAAGCAGTATACCGGGCTTTTTCTTATCCCTGCTTTTGATTTATGTTTTTACGGTAAAGCTTGGCTGGCTTCCGTCAAGCGGCATGACTACGCTGGGGACGGAAGGCGGTTTTTCGGACGTTGCAAGGCACATGGTAATGCCGGTGATTGTGCTGGCCACTTCTATGGCCGGAAGTAATATCAGATACATCAGAAGCGCCGTGCTTGAAATTCTCCAGCAGGATTATCTGCGGACGGCACGGGCTAAAGGAATCGGGCGTTTTAAAGTGATTAACAAGCATGCCCTGCGTAACGCGCTGGTGCCTATCGTTACGGTAATCGGTATGGAGATTCCCGTACTTTTCGGCGGAGCCGTGATTATCGAGCAGGTATTTTCGTGGCCGGGACTGGGGCTTATGACAATGAGCGCAATCACCAGCCGGGATTATCCCGTGATTATGGGCGTGTGCCTTTTATCGGCGGTGGTGGTGCTTGTGGCAAATCTGGTCACAGACATTATGTATGCGCTGGTAGACCCCACAATTCAGTTGGATTAGGAGGGGCGGTATGAAACGGGATTTTACTTCAAAGAAAAAGTGGGAAATAAATGGGATTTCGGGATTTGACGCAAAGAAGGAGACGGAAGGAGGGGCGGATATAGCCAATGAAAGCTATTTGCAGACTGTCTTCCGGCGGTTCCGCCGCCATCATCTTGCGTTGATAAGCCTGATAGTACTGACTGTTCTGTGCGGGGCCGCGCTTCTTGCGCCGATAATTGCGCCCTATGAGCCGGACGAGATTGTGGGAACTTTCAGCGGCGCGCCCAGTAAGGAGTTCTGGCTGGGAACCGACCAGATAGGCCGGGACGTATTCAGCAGGCTTTTGTACGCCATGCGGATATCGCTGCTGGTGGGAGTTATGGCGACTTTAATTTCAACGGTAGTGGGCGTTATTCTGGGGCTGGTTGCCGGGTATTTCGGCGGCGTGGCGGATATGGTGATTATGCGTTTTACGGATATGGTGATGTCCTTTCCCTATATTCTGCTGGTTTTAGTGGCGGCTGCTATTTTTAAGCCGGGACTCTGGAATATCATATTGATTCTGGGCTTTGTGGACTGGCCGGGAATCGCAAGGCTGGTGCGGGGAAATGTGCTGAATCTCCGCGAAACGAATTTTATCAAGGGAAATATTGTGGCAGGAATGCCCCTTCGGCATATTTTGTTTTCGGAAATTTTACCGAACACGGTAGCGCCGATTCTGGTGTACGCCACTTCGGTTCTGGCTCTGTCCATGCTGGACGAGGCGGCTCTCAGCTTCTTAGGGCAGGGAGTACAGCCGCCCACACCCAGCCTGGGAAATATGTTAAACGGCGCCCAGTCTCTGACTGTGCTTACCAAACAGCCGTGGCTCTGGATACCGCCGGGACTTTTGATTGTGGTGCTGGTGATGGCGATTAACTTTATCGGGGACGCGCTGAGAGATGCGTTAGACCCTAACAGTGGGAGATAATTTATAAATCACGGAAAGGAACATTAAATTATGAATTATGTATACCCAGCTGTTTTTTATGAGGAAGAGGGGAAAATCTCAGTTGTTTTTCCGGATTTGGGAAATCTTGCGACATTTGGGGATGATGTCGCGGATGCTATGCGTATGGCTCAGGATGCCTGCGGATTGTATTTGTTTACTGCCCTGCGTGATGGTGAATCTATTCCGGCGCCTACTGCGTTAAATAATGTGAATCCCGCTGAGGTTCTGAAAGATTTGGAAATAGAATCCGCTATGGACAGCGTTTTTGTCAATATGGTATTGGTGGATATGACGGAATATGCAAGGCAATATAGCGATAAGGCAGTAAAAAAGACGTTAAGTATTCCTATGTGGCTTAATACGCTCTGTGAGGAAAAAAGTATTAACTTTTCGAAAGTGCTGCAGGATGCTTTGCTGACAAAAGTACAGTCATTATAAGCAGAGGGTGGCAATGAAAGGTGAAAACGGATGGAAAATCATAAGAATTTGGAAAAGAAATTAACGGAATGGTTCGAGTGGTTTCACCGCCATCCCGAGCTGTCCTATGAGGAATACGGAACTACGGATAAGATTCGTGAGGTTCTTACGGAAGCAGGAGTGGAAATTCTGCCATGTACTCTGGAGACGGGGCTTGTGGCTATAGTGAGAGGTGTAAAAGAAGGGCCGGTACAGGCCCTTCGCTGCGATATAGACGCCCTGCCAATCCGTGAGGAGACAAATCTCCCCTATGCTTCCGAATACGAAGGAAAAATGCATGCCTGCGGGCATGATTTTCATATTACGGCGGGAATCGGATGCGCCGTTTTGCTGAATGAGAGAAAGGATGAACTTGCCGGGACGGTAAAAATTATTTTTCAGCCGGGGGAGGAGAGTTCTCTCGGCGCGCTCAAGGTGCTGGAAACTGACGTGATGGAGGACGTGGAGCGGATTTGGGGAATCCATGCAGACCCCACCAACGAAGCCGGGACGCTTGGAATCAGGGAAGGCTACGTGACGGCGGCGGTAGACAGATTTGTGATTACCGTTAAAGGTGTTGGATGCCACGGGGCGCACCCGGACGACGGGATTGACCCGGTTCCGGCAGCGGCAGGCATCATTCAGGCGCTACAGACGGTAGTCACCAGGAATATCAATGCCTTTCATCCGGCGCTCCTCAGCGTCACCAGATTAACGGCAGGGAATACGTGGAATGTGATACCGGAGGAGGCGGTTCTGGAAGGAACCGTACGTACCATGAGCCCGGAGGACAGGATTTTATTTGAAAGGCGGCTTCGGGAAATTGCGCAGGGAACGGCGGCGGCTTACGGCGCATCGGCGGAAACGGAATGGATTGCCGGCCCGCCCGCCACGTACAATGACAAAAGGATGGCGGAAGCGTGTATTTGGCTGGCAGAGAAGATGGGATTTGCCGTTGTGCCCGAAGAAAGCTCTATGGGAGGGGACGACTTTGCCTTTTTTGAGGAGAACATTCTGGGCTGCTATATTAAGGTAGGAACGGGCAAAGGCCAGTTGATTCATCAGCCGGGGTTCTGCGTGGATAAGCGGGCGATACTGCCGGCGGCGGAGTATCTGGCGGAGCTGTTTATGTAAGAGGCATTAACGCACACGTATGATTTTTTTGTTTTCAATTTGATATATAATATCGCATTGGTCTGCCAACGCCATGTGGTGGGTGACGAGCAATATGGTTTTATTTTTAATACTGAAAATAGAGTCCATGACCGCTTTTTCGGTCTGGTTATCGAGGCCTGCGGTTGCTTCATCCAGAATCAGCAGCTCGGAATCCTTATAAATTGTCCTTGCCAGTGCAATGCGTTGCCGTTGTCCCCCGGAGATAGCGACGCCTTCTTCACCGATAAGAGTATCAAGCCCCTGAGGCATTTCGCGCACATCATCCCAGATTTGCGCAGCTTTCAGGCTTTCAATGACGCGTTTTTCATCAATATTATCATAGCTTTCCATAAATGCAACGTTATGCCGAACGGTTTCTCCATTTAAATAGACAGTCTGGGGAATGTAGCTGACAATCTCGCCGAGAAATGCATTGCATGCCCCCTCAGAGTCGGTGCCACTGACAAGGTCGTATCCGTCAAAGCATATGGAACCGGACTGTGGGTGTAATAATCCGAGCAACAGGTCAAGGAAAGTAGTTTTTCCCGAACCTGATGCACCAATCAGGGCGACGCTTTTCCCGGCCGGTATGTCCATCTGCGCATTTTCAAATAACAGCTTTTTTCCCGGATAGCCAAATGTCAGATTGCGCACAGTAAGTTCGTGCCGGAGGGAGGGAGTGATTTTTCGTTTCTGTTCTTCGGAAGCCAGCCTTTGCCGGTACGTAAGGTAACGGGTGTGGGTTTCACTGACAACCTGGTAGGATTTATTTGAAAATTGTATACGATTCATAGCGCTGATAATACCGTAAGATATCGGCTCCAACTTTAGCATGAGAGTAGTATAAATTATAAAATACGGTACGATAGCGCTTAATTCGAATCGAAGCAGCAATACAATTACCAAAAGCAGATAGAGTGCCACCATGATGCTGTTACGCATCAGCACCAGGACAAGATTTTGCATATAAGAGAAATCTGATTCAACTTTTGAATGGCGGCGGCTGGCCATTTCAAATCGGTCTTGTAGATGCATTGTGTTATGACTTATGCGTAGTTCTTTGTATGCGCCGAAGGAAGTCGTAATATTTGCATTTGCCTGTATGAGGCAGCTACGGCGCAAATCTCCATAATGAACAATACGTTCGCGCATTGTCCGGTAGCGCAGGAACATCCATAAAATTAAGAATACCATACTGAAAATGCCCAGGAGGCCGGTCTGGCAGATTAGCACCATTGAATATGCTGCCAGTGTGAAGCATTGAATTATGACGCTGACAAAGTCTGTTATAATCTGAATACTTTTTAATGTATCTGCCCGGATGATTTCGACAGCCTGCATGGGCGATTTTTTGTAATGGTCTAACAAATCTTCATGGAGAAAAAGGTCAAAAAAACGAAAGGAAAGAGTTTGCGTACTATCATACAGGAAACGGTTGGCAATATGCGCCCTGTAAAGTTCAAGAAGTCCTTTCCCGGCACAAACGGCGGCAAGACAGGCGCATAACCTAATCATATAAGAATCGGGATGTGTGCCTGCCAGCATTTGGTTGAGGACATGCAGCAACATGGAAAAGCTGAAAATGTCCAGCACCGGACAAATGATACTGAGTAACAGGTAAACGGAAAACGTGTGCCAGTTTTTTTTCTCAAGGATAGAGAGGAGATAGTTTACTTTGTTGAGCATAATAGTTTTTCCCAGCCTTTATGAATTAATGTCTTATTTTGGTAAACAGGATTCCACAATATCAGTTTTCCGGCATGGTTCGCCTTTGCCGGTCATGAGTTTGTGGAGCCGCCAGTAAAATCTTTTAAGCAGCCGGTATAAAGGAGGACTGAAAAGATAAAGTTCGGCGGTACATCTCCGTTTTCCAGGAAGAAAATGTGCGTAGTCATCGTGAAGCAGATTTAGCAGTTCCTGCCGCAATTCCGCTGCCTGCCGGTCCGGGGAAGAAGATTCCTGAGCAGCAACATACCAGTTGAAAACATTGTAAACACATAATTGTTCCCAATAACCAGGGGTACCATACAATTCAAAATGTCGGGCGCGCAGACACAGACATGCTTCAATATAATGGATTTTCAGCTCAAAGGTTTGACGATAAAATGCGTTATTTTGATGAAGCCGCCTGAAATAGCAGATATCGGTAAGGATAACGGCAGGATTATCATTGCGGGCGATAATTTCCAACAAAAAAAGAGTGTCCTCGGCGGAAGCGACCGTTTCAGGGAAAAAAAGCCCTTCAATGATGGAACGGGCCAACAGCTTTCCTCCAATGGCCCACAGCCCATAGCTGCCGTGATTTCCAAAAAGATTACGCAGCTCGGTGCAGGAGAAACAATGGTACTCATGCGCAATGGGAGCCGGTTGAGCAGGGAGCTTAAATTCAGCCTCCACATTAGTAAGCGTCAGACCGGCAAACGCGCAGCCAAACATCTGCATGAAATGAAGTTCGGCTTCGAGTGTCTGCGGATGAATAATATCGTCACAGTCCAGAAAGAAAAAATAATCTCCACGCCCCTGCACAAGCCCTGCATTCCGTGCAGTAGACACTCCTCCATGGGGCAGGCGCAGGAAAACAATACGTGAATCTGACGAGGCATACCGTTCACAGATTTCCGCAGAGCGGTCGGAGGAACCATCGTCTATCAGAAGCAGCTCCCAGTAGGGATAGCTCTGTCTTTGTACCGATTCTATGCACTCGGATAAAAATAATTCACCATCATAAATTGGAACAATAACGGTTATAAGTGACTTATTATCATTCGAAGAAAACACGTTTACACGTCCTTTGAAGATATTTGGTTAAATATTGTGTCATTATATCATTTTTTTTCTTTAATGGCAATCTGTTCATCAGTCAGCGAATCTCTAAAAAGAGTTTTTAAATATCCGCAATTTGAGAGTTGACATAATAATAAAAAATTAATATAATGTGTTAAAATTAATTATGTCATATTAGAGATTTGCTTATGCCTTTCTATGCCGCTATATTCGCCAAAGTGTACTTTTTGTGCTTTTTTGGCGTTTTCTGTCTGTATTTGGTTCATAAAATATATTCTGCGGAAGAAATGCAGGTACGACATAACGTATAAAGTAAAGGAAGACACAGAAATGGAGAAAAATTCAGGCATTTCATTGACAGTCAATGAAGATGATTTTAACGAAATTAAAAATATGGTAAGTCTGATGCGTCAGTGCTGAAAGGACGGCGCTAAGGAGGAAACATGAAAATATTTATAAATAGGGGAAGAAAGAAATATGAAAATGGGCCGGAGTATATAACAATCAATAATAAGACGGTTCGCAGACTGCCGGAGAGACCGCGGGATACGGGGGTGGAGAAAGAACAGGAAGTATTTATAATAGGGAGCAAAGGGATTCCGGCTCTGTACGGCGGATTCGAGACCTTTGTAGAAAAGCTTACGAAGCATCGCATAAACGAAAAGCTTCGGTATCATGTGGCCAGAATGGCGGATGACAGGATACGTTATGAATATAACGGAGTGGAATGTTTCGACGTAAAAGTGCCTCATATTGGTGCAGCAAGAGCAATCTGGTATGATGTCTCGGCCTTATACAGCAGCATTCGATGGTGCCGGGAAAATCCCGATGTAAGAGAACCTGTTTTTTACGTCCTTGCCTGTCGTATCGGGCCTTTGATGGGATGGTTTAAAAGAAAAATTAAAAAGCTTGGCGGACTGTTATATTTAAATCCTGACGGCCATGAGTGGCAGCGGGCAAAATGGAGTAAACCGGTTCAGTATTACTGGAAGCTGTCGGAACGGCTTATGGTAAAACAGGCGGATTTTGTTATTTGTGACAGTGAACGTATTAAAGGTTACATATGTAAGGAATATAAAAGTTATGCCCCCCGAACGGTTTTCATCGCTTATGGAGCAGAAGCTTTTCCTTCTCATTTATCTGATAGGGAAGGAAAATATGTAAGCTGGTTGAAAGAAAAGGGGCTGACGGCAGGAGAGTATTATCTTGCCGTCAGCCGTTTTGTACCGGAAAATAATTTTGAAATTATGATTAGAGAGTTCATGGAATCGGATTCAAAAAAAGATTTTGTGATTATCACTACCAGAAATAATCGTTTTCAACGGTTGCTTGAAAAAAGACTGCATTATTCCGGCGATAAGAGAATTAAATTTGCAGGGTCTGTGTATGATGCGGAGCTGCTCAAAAAAATACGTGAGAATGCCTATGCATATTTTCACGGACACGAAGTGGGGGGAACCAATCCCAGTCTGTTGGAGGCTCTTGGAAGTACAGATGTGAATCTTTTGCTGGATGTGGAATTTAACCGTGAGGTCGCGGGAAATTCGGCCTTTTATTGGACGAAGAAAAAGGGAAATTTTGCGGAATTAATTGCAAGGGTGGACGCCATGAGTCAGGCTGAAATGCATGAAATGGGCATCCAGGCAAAAAGAAGGATCCGCGAAGCCTACAACTGGGAGGACATTGTGAGAAAATATGAGACCTTGTTTTTGAAACACGATGCGGACGATAAATGAAGGTGATTGTAGCAAATTATCGTTTTTTTGTGGACGGCGGCCCTGCGCGCTATTTGTTTAACTTTATGGCAGCGGCACAGAAAAGAGGGATTGAGGTGATTCCTTTTTCTGTAGGGAATCCTTTAAATGAAGAAACAGACTATGCGCGCTATTTTGCCAGGCCACGGGCGGATACGCTTATGTACTCCGACACAAGGCGCTCGTTTAAAAATTTATACGGGATGTTACGTGCCGTTATCTGGAATTTTGATGCGGCAAAAAGACTGAAAAAATTGATTCGGGATACCCGGCCTGACGCAGTTTATATTTTGCATGAGATTAATCATCTGTCGCCGTCGATTATCCGTGCAGCCAGGAAAGAAGGAGTACGGGTAGTTCACCGTATATCTGATTTTTTTATGTTTTGCGCCAGATATGATTTTCTGCACGGAGATGAGATTTGCGAGGAATGCTTAGGCGGGCGGTACGGCAAGGCGATAGGAAGACGCTGTGTAAAAGATTCCCGGGCGGCTACCTGCCTCAGGGTGGCAGCGATGAAGCTGTATCAGTGGAACCGGGTCTTTCAGGATGTGGATATGTTTGTTGTACCGTCAGCCTTTACGGGCGGAAAGCTGTCGGAAGGCGGAATACCTGAGAAAAAAATCATCCATATTGCAACGTTCATTGACAGTGGAGCGATAGTTCCCGGCTTCTTACATGAAAAATACTTTTTGTTTATAGGGCGTATGGTAAGACAAAAGGGGGTAATTTATGCTGTCAAAGCAATGAACGAACTGAAAAACAGCGGTTATCTATTGAAAATTACGGGAACTTTATCTAATACCCGTGAGGATGAGGAACTAAAAAGTTATATTCTGGAACATGGCCTGGAAAGCACAGTTATTTTTACCGGTTTTTTGAAAGGGAGGGCTCTGGAAGAATTAATTTCCCGCGCGGCATGTGTGATATGTCCTTCTATATGGTATGAAAACATGCCAAATACGGTTCTGGAGGCATATGCTTATGGAAAACCTGTGGTGGCTTCACGGCTGGGCAGCCTTGAGGAAATCGTGGAGGACGGATATACAGGATTTCTGTTTCCGCCAAAGGATTCTTTTGCATTGGCACAGCAGCTTGAGAAATTTATAAAGGATGAGGATTTAAGTGAGAGACTGGGAAAACAGGCGAGAGAAAGGTGCGAGGAAAGGTACGGAGAAGATAAGCACATGGAAAAGCTGATTTCCTGTCTGAAGGGGGAAAATTTGGGAAAGGATGGAAATGGATATGAGTGATAAGCTTTTTCGAACCAGCATTGTGGGCGGCTATAATAAGGAAGATGTACACTCTTATATTTCAATGCTGGAAGCAAAATTAACCCAGGCACAGGAAAAACTGGATGAACAGACTGAGTTATGGGAGAAACCGGGAAAAAGGAGGATAATGGAAACCAATGCGGATGTGGTGGTTTTAAGCGATACCCCGGAGGAGACAGGGGAAACAAAGGAAGAGACTCCGAAAGGGAAATCGGAAAGAGAGGGGAAAAATGTTGCTTTTGACGAGCAGGCAAGGGAGCTTGCGGCAGTCAGACAGGAGCTGGAAAAGGTAAAGAGCGAACTGATTGATACAAGGGTGGAGCTTGGTATAAGCAACCAGCGTTACGAACAAAGCGAGCAGAAGAAAGAATCTTTGCTGGAATTAATTCAGCGTCTGGTGGAAAATTACAGCGGATTGCAGGCATCACAGTTTTATCTGGCCGAGCAGGTAAAAAATATCGGACATATGGAAAAGCGAATCGAGACGATACAAAATGATGTGGCGCAAATTCTGCGAGTGGATGTGAGCATGAGCGATTCTTTTGAAAGGTAGGAGAAAATGCAAGAGTTTAAGCTGTTTTCTTATATCAGAAACTACAAAGTGATTATTGTGATATCCTCGTTGGTGATGGGGGTTTTGTTTTATTCCTACTTTTCAGGAAAACAGACATATACGGCCAGCGCCATTATCCAGTACAGAAACGAACAGGCATCTCAGGGGCTTGCAGCAGACGGAACAGAAATTGATGTTACGGAGATTTATTCCGCCGAGGTTATGACAAAGGTGTTTGAAAAGCTGGAGTTAAGCTACAGCGAAAATAATATGGACGCCATTCGAACCGGTGTACGGGTAGAAGAAGTACAGAGTGAGGAGGAAGCCGCCGTTCAGGAGGCTCTGAATGAAAAGGGCGAGGTTGCGGAAACGAAGCCTACTATGTACAGAGTTTCTTATACAGTGGGAAGCCGGGATGCGAGAAACGCCGCAGATTTTTCCAGACAAATTCTCACCGCCATGCTTAATGCCTATGTAGAAACCTATGCGGAAAACCATGTAAACAGCGAGATACCTCTCTATTCTGTGGAAGGAATTTATGATAAGGACTACGACTACATAGAAATGTTAGAGCTCTTAAACGATGCCACAAAGAGAGCGTTAGAGCAGCTTTCCTATAAAGAAGACGGAGCCTTCCGCTCGGCGGACACCGGCTATTCGTTTTCCGACCTTCGCCGCGAATTTTCGCTTATAAGCGACATTGATTTACCTAATGCCTATGCCTATGTGCTTGGGAATCAGATAACGAAGGATCAGGATACCTTGGTTTCCAAATACGAAAACAGGATTAAAAACGCAGTGCTGCAGAATGACGCGTCGGCGGCGGAAAGCGGCGGAATAGAGGAGATTATCGATTCCTATGTGGAAATGATGAGGCATTCCAACAATACGGATTTTACCCATGAATATATTCTTGGGGATGTATATGAGAATTATTACATTATTGATGAAAAAAGGCAGAATATTGAGCAGACAACAGAATATGACGACCTGATGAATAATTATGTGAAGAAGAACACGGAATTTGAACAGACATTGATAGATATAGCTTACGACAGATATATACTGGATGTGTTTTCAGGGAATATTGACGAGGGAAGCAGCGTAGCGGTTCAGATTATTGAGAATCCGGGACTTGGCAGGGAATCTGATGATGTTGAAGACGAGGCCGCTGAAGCGACAGTGACTTTTGATACAGATGTTGTAATAAACAAAGCGCTTTTAAGTTCGAAAGAGAGTCAGGATGAGGCGTACCGGATGATTAAGGAGTTGACCGAGAGGATAGATTCTCTGTATCGGACGGCTCAGATTACCAACGAGGAATATAACCGCTTTGCCGGCGCTAAAAATATTGCAATCATGACGGATACCATTACGGTGCCTTCTTTAAATCTGTTTGTATATGCGATGCTCGCGGTGATTTTGTTCGGAATGGTTGGCTGTGTGCTTGCCGTAGTCGTAGGTCGGGCGTTGGAGATTTTTGATTATTATGTTTTTACGGACAAAAAGCTGAATATTGCAAACCGCGCCGGATGCGACCGATATATTTCAAAATACGGGAAGAGATTTCTGCCCTCTGATTTTGTCTGCATCTCAGTTAAAATGCTGGATATTGAACAGAAGAACAGGAAATATGGCAGAGAAAAGTGTGACAGGATGATGGCGGATTACTGCAGGATTCTCAGGGAGGTTCTGCCTTCGGAGAAAGCGTTCATTGCCAATAATGCTTTAGGACAGTTTGTAATTTTCCTTAAGGAGTCCGATAAAAATCTGGCCCATGCTTATGTACAGGAGTTTGGAAACCGTTGTACCGATTATAATCTGGAAAATGAATGTACTATTTCATATTGCTGCGGAATTTCTGTCAGCAGCCAGAGTCAGATATACGATATCAGAAAGCTTATGATTGATTCAATGAACAAAGCGTCAGAGGTGACTGGCAGAAGCAGTTCATGAGTGGTTCCTGTGAGGAAGAAAGCATGCGGAAAAGTTATGGTGAAAGAGCGGCAGGGGCAATAGTCTTTTTGCTTCTTATCGAAATATACTTTTTTTATAATACTTATGCGACTATCGGAGGATTTGGCGTCGGCTATCAGTACATAGGCTGTATTATGGTTATTATGGTCGGGGGCGTTTTTTTTCTAGTAAACGCTGAAGTTCCTGTGCTTTATTGTTCCGTAAGGTCGGCAGGGGTTTTGGCACTGCCTTATTTTGCGGCAATGATTTGGTCCGCGGCAATATGGATTTTCAGCTTTACGCCGGTAAGGCAGATGATAAGCGGATTTTTCGAGCCGGCCTATATGGTTTTGAGTCTTTTTAGCGCGGCGATTCTTGTTTATGTCTTTAAGGAAAACGCGGCGCTGTATTCCTTTTGGGCGCTGACAGCGACGCTTTTGCTTATGGTATTGCAGAGAATTACGGAGTTTGGTCTGACCGAATTTTTCAGAAGACTTCTTATATATGTGAAGTCTATGGGAAAAAACGGCAGCGGCGTAAGCCTGGAAGACACCAGTTTTTCTTATGCTTTTGTTTTTTTCTGCATTTATTTTATTTTTCAGGAAAAATCCGGTGAGAAAGAAAAATGGTGGAAGCTGGCTTTGCGCTTTGTGGTAATTATATTTGGGATGTTGCTGGTTTTTAAGCGAAGCAGTTTTCTTGCGCTTGCCGTAGGGCTTGCGGCGGCGTTTTTGTATTCTCTGTGTAAGGGCAGGTACCGAAAGTGGTTTGTTAATCTTCTGGCGGCGGGGTTTACTTTTTTTGCCATTATTTATATTCCGTTTATCCGTTACGGACTTTTTAACCGAATTATGGAAGCATTGAATATTGACACATCCGCCAGAACAAGAATTTACAGTTATTATGCCAGATACTATGAGTTTTCGCCCAGGTATACGGGGAGAGGACTTGGTTTTATCTGGCAGCTTATGGGAAGGGCCGAGAGATTTAATACAGGGCTTCAATCTGTTAACGTTCACTGTGATTATGTAAGATTTTATATTGAATTGGGATTTTGGGGATATCTATGTTGGGTTTTCACCGTTTTTCCCTGGCTGATAAAAAGGCTGATAAAAGGGATTTACGCCAGGAATGACGCTGTTGTCCTGGGCGTTGCCGTAGCGGCAGTAGTGCTCAGACTGACAGAAAATGTATCCCAGCTTTATTCGGCGGTTCTTACTATGGGAATTGTCATTACCCAGAGTGTATTAAACGGACAGGGGATATTTGAAAAAGAAAGCAGTCCGGGAAAAGAGGCTATATGAAGTTAACATTATTTGGAGACAGAGAAAAGGCTGGAGTGGTTATAGCGGCATTGCTCCTGCTGTTTATCGGAACGCCCGGAGAGGTTTGGGCGGCGGAAAAGGGAGAATGGCAGAAGGTTCCTTTACTTTCAGGAGAAGGCGGAAGCGGGCGGGAAGCAGGAGGAGAGGGATGCCAGTGGCCACAGGCGCTGGCTGTGGGAGAAGCGGATGCAAACTTAATGTTTTACGGAACCAATACCGGGGGACTGTATCGTTCCGTCAACGGAGGCCAAAGCTGGGAGCTGTCAATGAAAGGCTTTTATGCAAGAGGATGCAACGCTTTTGCAATAGACCCCTGTAATGACAGACAGATTCTGGCTATTGGAAGCAGCGATAAGGAAAAAAGCTATCAGGGAATTTACCGTTCATGGGACAGGGGGAAAAGCTGGGAACTGGTTCTTATTCTGCCGGGATTTGTCAGCGGCGCGAATAAAGAATGTCTGGTTTACGACATATCTTCTTTTCAGGAAAACGCCGGGAGATGTCTGAAAGCATATTATTCGACACCTGCGGCAGCGGATACATTGCCGAAGGAGGGCAGAGGGCTTTATCGCACTCTGGACGGAGGAAAGACATGGAAGCTGGTAAACAGCGGTGTGCAGGGGGCAAAGCTTATGATACATCCGGAAAAAGGAGACCTGTATGCGGCAAAGGCTGACGGTCTGTATGTCAGCAGGGATATGGGGGAGAGTTTTTTTCCTTTATATCAGGGATTGCTGAACGGCTGTGATATTTCATTTGTCAGCGGAAAGATATATCTGTGCAGGGAAAAGGAGCTGCTGGAGGGAGAAATTGAGGAGGAAGGGAAATGGACGCCGCTGCCGGAGCAGGATTTTCTTAAAGAAGGGCATACAAAGCAGATAGCGGTAAGTCCCTTAAATCCCCGGAAATTATTGCTGCATGTGGAGGGGGATGAGAATAAATACAGAGATGATATTTATTATTCCCATGACGGGGGAAAAAGCTTTCAAAAAGCGGTATATGACAGCAGTAAGGATTTTTTTCCTTATTTTAATCCTCGGGATAAGATGTTTGCCTGGAGCAATACAGTGGAAGACAGGGTGTGGAGCTTTGGAGGCGATTTTATTATCTCCAGCCATGATGGCGGAAAGAACTGGCGTTGGGATTCGGCAGGGGTATGCGGCGTGTTGGTGGGAGGAAAGCTGCGATTTAATATGGAAAATCCCCGGTTAATGTTTTTGGGATTTCAGGATTACAACGGAGCGCTGACAACTGACGGCGGGAAGACTTGGAGATATATTGATATGAGTGGGAAGGGATATTCCGGCCATGTATATGGGGGATACGCGGCGAGCCAAAAGGTATTTTGGGGCTGTCTTGCGGATTCCTGGTATGAACCTCGGCATATTACCATAAGCTTTGACGGGGGAAAAAGCTTTCAGGATACCGGTAAGGTTATTTCAGAAAGAATTTCAAATCCAGACGTATCTTCCTATCAGTCCGTTAATGATAAAAATGTGTTTTTTGCCGGGGATTACCGGAGTGGCGACGGAGGAAAGAGCTGGGAAAAAATGAAAGGCTGCCTGCAGGTCTACAGCCATAATCCGAAGGGGAGCCATGAGCTGTACGGATGCGAGGAAGGCGCCGGTTATGTAGTGGTATCCTACGATGAGGGTAAAAGCTGGAGCCGCGTAAACAAAAGTGAGATTCCGATTTATGATAAAGGATATTTAAACGAGATTCAGCCGGACGTCGAAAATGGGCTGCTCTATGTGGCGGCCGACAGAAAAAAGCTGTATACTGTGGAGCTTTCAACGGGAGAGGTGCATGATTTGACGGGTACACTTCCAAGAGACCAGATGGGCAGCGTCTATGTAAATGGGATTGCGGTGGATGCTGAAAAAGGGCGAATCTACGTGGCAGGGTATGATGTCGCTGTTAATAGAAGCATTACCATTCTGTGCTCCGATGATGGAGGGAAGTCTTGGAAAGATGCGTCTTCCCATGGCGATATTGCTTCCGGGGACGAGGTGATTTCGCCAATGTGTCTTAGTATACAGCCTGAAAGCGGCGAGTTATGGTGCGCTACCAGTTGCTACGGAATATTGAAGCTGACGAGCTGAGGGATTGATGACAGGTATAGACACATTGGGAAGGTATAAGCGGAAATAACGTGTTGAGGGAGAAAGGCGGCGTTGCTTTGGAAGACAGAAAGGAAAAGGAAGGCCCCCTTCGGGTGATACAGGCCTGCGATTTGCAGGCGGGGGGCATTGCATCCCTGATTTTGGCGATATGTGAGCATCTGGACAGGGAAAAAGTAAATTTTGATTATCTGGTCTATCGGAACAGGGAAGAATTCGGGGAGGAAAAGGCTCTGAAGATGGGCGGAAAAAAGTTGGTGGCTGATAATACGGATGCCCGATGCAAAGCGGCAAAATTTCTGTGGAAATTTTATCGTACCTGGCAGGCGCTGAAAAAAGAGAACGCTATGATTTTTCACATCAATGCGCCGACCCCTTATGACTGTCTGGTAGGAATAGCGGCCAGACTTGCAGGGGTTAAAACGATAATTTTGCATTCCCATAACTCACGGCTAAAAAAGGCGGGAAAAGGACACAGGATATTTCAGGGAATCTGCAGATTTCTAATTCCTGTCTGTGGAAATTATTATTTTGCCTGCTCGGATTTGGCGGGAGAGTTTCTGTTCGGGAAAAGACGCAAGGAGAAAATTATTTATGTAAATAACGGGATATCTGTTGAGGATTTTCAGTTTGACGAGGGGATACGCAGGAAAATGCGAGAACAATATCAGGTAGAGAATGCGTTTGTGGCAGGAAGTATCGGGCGGTTCTGTAGACAGAAGAATCAAAGATTTCTGCTGGAAATCTATGCAGAGATTTTAAAACTTTGGCCTGACAGCAAGTTTCTGCTGATTGGACAGGGGGAGTTGGATGAGGAGCTGATGAAAGCGGCGGACGGGCTGGGAATTCGGGAAAACCTTATCCATATTTCCTCCACGGATAAGGTCAGGGATTATCTGTGTATGATGGATGTGTTTGTGCTTCCGTCTATGTTTGAGGGTTTTCCGGTGGTTGGAGTGGAGGCGCAATGCTGCGGACTGCCCTGCATTTTTTCCGGGAGTATTACAAGACAGGCGGCGCTGACGGACAGGGCATATTTCCTTGGTTTGGAGCGTCCGGCGTCGGAATGGGCAAAGCTTGCTCTGGAGGCCGCAGGGAAAGATTTTAAAGGGCGGGAAGGCTATAAGGAAAGGGTAAGGGAGGCTGGGTATGATATCAGAGATACCGCCGGATGGATTCAGGAGTTTTACCTTTGCAGATAGCAGATGCGGATGCACGGGAATTGATGGGAAAGGCGGGATAAGCCATGTATTTTTCAGTAATTGTCACGGTATATATGGTGGAATCATATTTGAGAGCCTGTATAGACAGCATTCTCGCCCAGAGCTTTAAAGATTTTGAATTAATTCTGGTAGATGACGGTTCGCCCGATAACTGCCCGGAAATCTGTGATGCATATAAGCAGGCGGACAGGCGGGTGAAAGTAATTCACCAGAAAAATCAGGGAGTGACGGCGGCAAGAAAGTCCGGGCTTAAAGAGACGTCAGGACGATATGTGGCGTTTGTAGACGGTGACGACAGGATTATGCCGGAGCTTTTAAAGAGAGGATATGAAAAAATCGAGGAAACCGGGGTGGAAATGGTTGCGTTTTCCTGTATTCATGAATATGAACAGGGCAACTACACCCAGATTGTCCATGAACCGGCGAAAGAAGGGCTGTATGAAAAAGCTGACATCAGAAAATATACTTATCCTTTTATTCTGATGGATAAAAAAATGCGGCATATGACTTACTATATTTCAGGAAAGATTATTTCTGCATCGTTGGCAAAAAGATACTTTTTGGAGGTAAATGAAAAGGTTACCCTTGGTGAAGATATGTTGGGAATGGTTCAGATTTACCGGGAAGCGGGGAGAGTTTTCATAAGTCAGGAGCCGTTACATATCTACCGGGTCAGGAGCCGTTCAGGCGCACATGGATTCCAAATGAAGCACTACGGGCAGATATGTATGGTAATTGAGGAATTAAGAAAGCTGAGGGAAAATACTTATGACTGGCCGGATGATTTTGACAGACAGATACTGCGATACGGGGCTTATATGTGTTTTACTCTCATGATTCATGCAGTAAATGACGGACAGCTGCCCCGGATAAAGGAAATTCGAAAAAAGATGCGCCATCCGTTATTGGAGGAGTGTATCAGGGAAGCGCGCTTTAAGGGTATCAGTCCGAAAACGGGAATTACTTTCTGGCTGTTTAGGAAAAATTTGTTTTTGACCTCATACTTGTTTTTACGTTTATGTAGAAGAATAAAAATGTTATCGAAATAGGGCGGTGGGAAAATGGACGGGGCAAAATATGGCGAAGTCTTAATCAGCGTTATAATACCGGTTTACAATAAGGAAAAATATTTGTGCAAGTGTCTGGACTCGGTGCTGGCACAGACTTATGGCAACATAGAGGTGCTTCTGGTTGATGATGCCTCGTCAGATAAGAGCAGAGATATTTGTGATGAATATGCAAAAAAAGACGGGCGTATCTCGGTGATTTATCTGGAAGAAAACCACGGAGCTTCTCATGCAAGAAACGTGGGCCTTGACAGGGCGGAGGGGGAATTTTTCTGCTTTGTGGATGCGGATGATTATACAGAGAAGGATATGCTGCGGCGTCTGTATGACAACCTTAAGGAAAATAAGGCAGATGTAAGTATTTGCGCGGTTGACTATATTGGCTTTGGCGCTTACACGGATAAAAGACCGGAAGGAAAAGGAGATATAGTGCTTTCGGGTGAGGAGGCAGTTTCCTGTATGATAAAACGGCAGTTTTTTGACTGGGGGCTTTGGGGGAAGCTTTATACCCGTCGGAAGGCAATGCATTGCCGTTTCCATGAAAAAATTTACAGCGGGGAAGATATTCTCTTTCTCTGCCAGTTGTTTCAGCGTACGCAAAGAGTCTCCGTTTTTTCGGATAAGCTATACCGCTATATCTGCAGAAACGACAGCGTGACTAAAGGCGGTTTTCACAAAAGACAGTATTCGGAATCCCTTGTATATGAATTTCTTTGTAGAAAGCTTGGAGAAAAGCAGCCTGAGCTTCTTCCGCTGCTGGAACAGAAGATACTGGCAGTCAATGTACGGCTGGCGGTAAACGCGGTGGAGTGCGGGGAGGTGAAAAGTAGAAAGCTGTATGGTTATTTAAAGAGGTTTAGGAGGAATATCCGCAGCCATTTAAACATAAGGTCTCTGGTTTTGTTTGAATACAGGAAAATTGCTGCGGAAACGGTGCTGTTGTACATCAGCGCGGAGGCTTTCTGGATAGTATTGATTTTTTATAAAGGGCTGAAAGGGTGTTTCAGGAAATGCGCGTAAGACGGAGTCTGAAAAATTTAATATATGGAAGCGCTTCGCAGGCGATTTCTTCATTGCTTAACTTTGTTGTCCGCTATGCGCTGATTCATACGCTGGGCGCAACGGCGGTCAGCCTGAACGGTTTGTTTACAGAGGTGCTTGCCGTGCTGTCGATGGCGGAGCTGGGAGTCGGTTCGGCAATTGTATACCATTTATATGGGCCGCTCAAGGAGAATGACGAAGAGAGGCTGGCCCGGCTGATGAACTTATTTAGGACGGCATACCGGTTGATTGCGTTGGCTGTGTTTGTTATCGGGCTTGCGCTTCTGCCTTGGGTTCACCTGCTTGTAAGCAGGATGGAAATTGATTTGGGCTACCTGCGTTTTATTTATTTTTTATTCTTAGTGCAGACGGCGTCCTCTTACTTGTTTTCTTATAAAACAGCCCTTTTAAATGCGGACCAGAAAGTATTTGTGGTTTCCCAATGTACGCTTATAGCCAGGGTATTTTCGGCGGCGGCAAGTATTGCTTTTTTGTTTTTGACAGGAAATTATATAGTATATTTACTGATTCAGATTATAACGACAGTTTCCATCAATATTTCTGTTTCTGTCAAGGCTAATCGTCTGTATCCGTTTTTGAAACGGAAAGAGAAGCTGCCCTGTGCGGAAGCAAAGGAGGTACTTGCTAATATCAAATATCTGTTTATCGAGGTGCTTTCAGGGAAAATTACCAATTCCACGGATAATATCCTCATATCCACCATGGTGGGAACATTACATATTGGGGCCTATAGCTGTTATACCATGCTGATTCACGCTATGAGCAGTTTAATGATTCAGCTTCACCATGCAACCACGGGAAGTATTGGAAACCTGGTGGCAGAGGGGAATAACAACTATACGGAAACAGTATTGAGACGGCTTACGTTTATTACTTATTGTCTGACGATAGTTGGGGTTGTTGGAATTTATACGGTGTCCACGCCTTTTATACATCTTTTATACGGCAAGGATTACCTGCTTCCCATGCCTGTAGTATTTGTATGCGTAATGAATCTGCTGATTTATTGTATTAAGAATCCCCTCTGGTATATGATGACAGTTTCCGGATTGTTTGCGCAGAATAAGAATATTTCCCTGACAGGAGACTTCCTGAATCTGATGGTATCGATTTTACTAGGCAGGAAACTTGGAATTTTGGGAATACTGTTAGGCACAAGCTGTACTCTGATAATTCAATATGCCTTAAAAGGCTGGGTTCTGTTTCACAGGTTTCTTTATGTAGACGGTATGAAATATATTGCGTTGGTAATGAAAATCCTGTGTACAGGTATTGTGTGCATTCTGTGCGCCCAAGCAGTCTGTATAAGGCTTATGGTATCAAATCTGTATTTCCAGGTACTGCTTTACGGTTTTTGTTCGGTAGCGATTACAATCGGAATTAATTTTATGGCTTTTCATTCGAACAGGGAATTTCAATATGCGGTAGATATTATAAAGTCGTTGCTTGGAGGAAGGGCATGAGAATATCAGGTCTGGTGTCCTGTGTGACGCCTGTTTTTAACGGGGAAAAATACATAGGTGCTATGCTTGATTCGCTTCTTGGTCAGACATACCCTTATGTGGAAGCCATTTTTGTTGACGACGGCTCTACGGACAATACTGTCAGGATTTTGGAAAGCTACAGGGAAAAATTTGTTGAGCGGGGTTATGGTTATCAGATAGTGCGGGCGCCTCACAGGAATGCTTCTGCGGCTATTAACCGGGGGCTTGGTTTAGTGGTTGGAGAATATCTGATATGGCCGGACAGCGATGACATTTTAGAGCCGGATTCTATCAAAAAAAGGGTGGATTTCTTGCGCGAGCATGGGGAATACAGATGTGTGCGTTCCATTATGTATTATTTTGATAACGAAGGACATATTGCGGGAGCCGGAGAAAGGCTTGGAGATTTAAGGAAAGAAAGAATTTTTTTTGACATAATGGAAGGGATAACCTATGTCTGCTGCGGCTGCTATATGTTGAAAACGGAGGAATTCTTTGCCATTTATCCAGAGAGGAGGATTCCCGAATATCCTGTGGGACAGAACTTTCAGATGCTTCTGCCGTTTATGTATCAATATAAGTGCCCGACCATTCAGGAAAGGCTGTACGGCGTCCGGGTACATAAAAACAGTCATTCAAGAAGAACACGTTCGCAGGCTGAGGAGACGCAAAGATACAGAAATTTTGAAAAGCTGGTGGATGAGATTGCCGGGATTTGCGGGATTCGTTCTTTATATGAAAAGAGGCGCATAGCATGCTGGAAGCTTCAGCGAAGGCGCAGTCTTGCCCAAAGGCACGGAAAAAGGCTGGAAATGTTAAAGGCTGGAATAGGTTTGTTTTTGTACGGAAGAAACAGAATCTGCAGGTGGATGATAAAAACAGCTATGCATGTATTTGGGCTGGGAATGGAAAACGAATATGAAAAGAATCTTCAAATATAAAGAAGCGTGCTGCGGCTGTAATGCCTGCGCAGAGATATGTCCGACCGGAGCGATTGCCATGAAGGAGGACGGGGAGGGTTTTCTTTACCCGAAAATTAACAAAAAAAAATGCATTGACTGCGGCCTTTGCGCGGAGGTTTGCCCGATAAAGAAGGAAGGGGCGGCAATTTCCGATTGTTCGGCAAAACCAGGGGAAAAGGAAAAAGCAGGAACGGAACGGGTATATATAGGCGCACAGGCAAAGGAAGACAGTATCCGTTACGGAAGCAGTTCCGGGGGTGTGTTTCCGGTTCTGGCAAGATATGTGCTGGAAAGAAAAGGCGTGGTATTCGGAGCCGTTATGGAGGCAGACGGTATGGTACGCCATAAGATGGCATGTATGATAGAGGAGTTTGCGCCAATGCGTAAAACAAAATATGTTCAGAGCAGCCTTGAAGGATGTTTTGAGAGAATCAGGAAATGTTTAGAGGAAGGCCGTTTTGTCCTTTTTGCCGGAACCCCTTGCCAGTGCAGGGCAATGAAACTATATCTGGAAAAGAAATCTTGTAAGAGCGGCAGGGGAGTTGCGGACTGTCAAAATATCCTTATAACTGATTTGGTCTGTTATGGAGTTCCTTCGCCGGGAATCTGGAGGAAGTATCTAAAGGAGATGGAGAGAAAGTATGGCGGCAGGCTGTCCGGCTTTAGCTTTCGTGATAAAAGAAAGAGAGATAACGGCCATACGGTGTCTTTTTGTGCAGGAAAGAAAGAATATGCCCACCCTATGAGGGAGGATTCCTTTTGTCGGGTGTATTTTCGGGACTATACGATAAGACCCGCTTGCTATTCCTGTAGATTTTGTACAACCGAGCGGGAAAGCGACATTACGTTAGGCGATTTCTGGGGTATTGAAAAGGTGAAACCGGAAATGGAGGACGGAATGGGAACCTCTCTTGTTATATTGCATAGTGACAAGGCAAAGCGGATATGGGAAGAAGTGAAAGGGGATTTTCGGTACTTCCGATGTGAAAGAGAGGATGTCTTACAGCCAAGGCTGCAAAAGCCCGCCTCCTGGCCTGGGCGGCGATGGCGGTTTATGCTGCTGAATAAGTTTTTGACAGTGGGTATGTCAGAAAAGCTTTTGAGAAAGTAGGAATATTATGATAGGAATTTTAACATTCTATTGGGCGGATGATTATGGGGCGATGCTCCAAAGCTATGCCCTTAAAACTTATTTGAATAAATACAGCGAGGCAATTCTGATTCCTTATTTTCCACGCAATTTGCGGGGAAGGTATCGGGTAATCCGCTATAACAGAGCCGACAACCTTCCACGCAGAATTTTTAAGATTGCCAGACAGCTAAGGCCCAAGAACTTCCGCTGCAATTTAAGCCGGAGAAAGAGGATGAGCAGGTTCCGGAGCGAGTATCTTACAAAAGACAGGCGATGTCTTAAATCTTCAAGGGATATTTATAAATATAATAGTGAGATTGACACCTATGTGGCAGGCAGCGACCAGATATGGAATCCTGAAATTACAGAGGGATTTCAGGAGGGATATTTCTGTACTTTCCGTAAATGGAAAAAGGACAGCGCGCGTTACGTTTCCTATGCCGCCAGTATAGGAATGGAAAGACTGAAGGAAAAATATGACAGGGAATTGTCTGGCCTTTTATCTAATTTTGACGTGATTTCAATAAGGGAGCCACTGGCGAAATCGTATATTGCCAAGCGGTGGGGGAAGGAGCCGGAAGTGGTTTTGGACCCGGTTTTTCTGCTTAAAAAGAAAGAGTGGGAGGAGCTGCTTGATAAAACGCCGCTTCCCAATGAGATATCTGAAAGAGAAAAAGATGGATACATTGCGGTATACGATACGGAATATTTGCCGGAAATGGCGGAGTATTTAAAAAATCTGGAGAAAAACAGAGGTCTTACCGTAGTGGTAATCAGCTCTGTGCGGAAATCCTATAAATGGACAGAAAGCGAGAAACTCCTTATCGGACAGGGGCCGTTAGAGTTTTTGGCAGTATTATACCATGCTACATATGTGGTGACGAATTCTTTTCATGGGACCGCGCTGTCCGTTATTTTGAAAAAACAGTTTGTGACCTTTCCCCACAGAACCCGGGGAGCCAGAATGCTAGATATTCTCAGAATCGCTCATTTAGAAGAAAGACTTGTCTATGCCGGAAAGAAGACTGTTCAGATAGATAATACAATCGACTGGGATGAGGCGGATAAGGCACTGGAAAAGGAAATTATCCATTCAAAGGAATTTATAAAGAAAGAAATACTTGCGCCGCTTGACCGTAATGGAAGTAACCGATATACTTAAAAAGCAGGCCGGCGCGCAGGTTCTGAAAAAGGGAGGGCATGTCAATGTCGGTGGTTGAGGAACTACGCAGGCAGCAGATAGAGGCTGTCAGGGAAAAGGAGGAAGAGCGAAAAAGGAGGAAAAGGAAGCGCTTGCTGCCGGGATTTTTTCCCCTGTTTCTTCTGGTTTTGATAATGCTTCTGGCAGTGAATGTCAGCGGAAACCGTAAGTTTGGGGTTACTCATTATCAGCTTTCTTCTGAAAAGATAAATACTCCCGTAAAATTTGTGGTTCTGTCGGATTTACATAGTGTGGAATACGGGGAAAGTAACAGAGAATTAATCGAAGCAATCAGAAAGGAAGAACCGGATTTTATCGCCATGATTGGGGATATGCTGAATCAGGATGACGGCAGCACTATTGTAATTCAGCATCTGTGCCGGGAATTAAGGGAGATTGCCCCGATTTATTATACGCTGGGCAACCATGAGGGAACTTTAATGTATGGACGGTTGGATTCAGTGGCATTGGATGAAATTCTGGTGAAAGAGGAAGTAAGGCTTCTAATCAATCAGACGTCTGAGTTCCAAAAGGGGGATACTGTTATTCAAATTGCCGGGATTTCCAATGAAGCGGCGGGATACGATTATTGGGCGAAAGAAAAGCTGACCGGTTTTTGGCAGCTTGAGGATTATAAGCTGGTATTGTCCCATTTTCCGGACCTTTACTATGAAAAGTTGAAGGATGAAAGATTTGATTTGGCCCTGGCAGGGCATTACCATGGGGGAATGGTTCGCATTCCGGGAATAGGAGGACTTTATCATCCAGAGGGAGGATTTTTTCCGAAGTATTCAGGAGGGCAGTATGAACTGACAAACGGAACATTAATTGTTTCCCGTGGCATTGGGGGGCATGGATGGATTCCCAGAGTGAACAACCGTCCAGAGTTAGTAATTGTGGAATTGACGGAGGAGTAGAAGATGTATGCGATTAGACCTGTACTGAAAATGCTTTTGCTTGCAGTTCCGGCAGTTTTCGGGCTGCTGTTTGTGATAAATATTCTGCGGCAGAAACAGCCGTTACAGTTTAAGACGGGTATAAGAAGATGCTTAAGGGCATTTCCCCTTGTGATGGCGGTCTCTGTTTTCGGGGGAATACTTTGTATGGCATATCTGAAAGGGGGAGAACCCTATTCAGAAAGCTTTAAGATGGGGTATACTTATCCGGAGGCATCTAAGGGACTTACGCCTAACGGAACGACATTGGACGTGAGTGAAATTTTAAGCGACGAGGTTCTGGAAAATGCGATTCTGGAAAAGCAGCTGGGAAATTTATCACCGGATGAGTTAAAGAATACTTTACGTGTTAACAATGTAAAGCAGCGGGATAATATATCTGCCGATAATCTTTACGTGTCAACTGAATATACCATATCCTACAGGGCTTCCGATAAGACAGTGTCAATTGATAAGGATATTCTTATAAAGGCGGTTGCGGATGCCTATTATGATTATTTTGTTTCCAGATATGGAAGAAAAACCGATATACTGGAAAATGATTATTCTGAGATATATAATCTGGATTATCTGGATATTAATTCTTATATGCAGGAGAGGGCTGATGCCATTATTGAGTACATGGAAATGTGCCGGAAAGAAAATTCAACGTTTGTGTCAGAGGCTACGGAGGAAAGCTTCGGTTCTGTGAGAGACAAGGCAAAGAATTTTAAGAGCGTTTCCCTGGATAGAAATAAGGCATATATCCTTAAATATGGAATATCAAAGGACAAGGAGCAGTATATTTCCCGTTTGAACTATGGAAACCGGATGACTAATGTGGAATACATGAAAAATCTGGCTTCTTACAGAGTCAGGCTTTCGGCTATTGAGCGATATGACGGCGATATTACCCGAGCGGTTTTAGTGCCTACCAGAGATGAGGATGGGGAATTTTATCAGTCCAGAACCAAAATCGGAACCGATTATTTTGCAGATGAGGCTAACAAACATTTGCGATTTGCAACCGGCAATCAGTTAGCTATTGAGACAAATAATTATTATATCGAAAGTATTTCTGCTGCAGAGGGCGGGGATAGTCACAGGAAAAAAGCGGATGATATGGTGGAAAATCTGAAAGCGGAGTTAACTGAAATTTCCAGGCTGGCGGTCGAAACGGTCAGGGATTATGAAGCACGTACGACAAACGGATATATCAGCTTTTCAGTTCAGGATGACAGGGATTTCATGCGCTCTTGCCTGAAGAAAACAATGTTCTACGCCGCCGCAATTGCAGGAGCAGCTTTCGGGGCAGTTTACACGGGCAGCTATAATAAAAAGCCCAAAAGAGGATAATCAACACCAATGCTAAACAAGCGGATGATAAAAAAACTGACAAACACTTCTACCTATAACAAAGGGCTCGACCTTTACTACCTGGATAAAGTAAACAAATTTACGGTGGATGACCATGACCTGGAAAATATTGCAATAAATGCGCGTGTCAAAGGGAGCGGTTCCAAAAGCTATGATGTGGAGCTTGTATATGATGAGCTGGCCGACGATGTGACGGAGAGCTATTGCGAGTGTCCGGCCTTTTACAGCTATCCCGGCCTTTGCAAACATTGTATTGCGGTTCTTCTTGAGTATGAAAATTGCAGGGAAAGGCAGCTGTCGATTTCTGACTATATGGAATCCGAAGGGCAGACACGAAAAAGGCTGAGCGATTATCTGGAGCCGGATGATATGTCTGTGGAACAGAATGTGCTGGAAATTCTGTCCCGTTGGCAGCAGGAGGCCGAGCGGAGGTCTCAGGCAGGCAGCAGGGGCAGAGGTCTCGGGAAGGAAGCGCAGGCCAGAATGCGCCCGAAACAGACAACCCCGCTTGTAAAGGAACTTTTGCAGCGTCAGACCGTAAAGGCCACGCTGCCCCTTTTGAAGGACAGCGTTTACGGGAACGTGGAGCTGGAGCCATTTCTGGAATGTACGTCCCAGTACATTACGGTTGAATTTAAAATCGGTACAGGGAAAACGAAATATGTTCTGAAGGACGTGTTTGAATTTGTCGGGATGGTGGAAAGAGGGCAGATGTATTCCTATGGGAAAAAACTGCAGTTCCAGCATCTGACGGAGGCTTTTGAACCGGTTTCCCAGGGCCTGATTGATTTTTTGAAAAGCTGGGTAAAGGAAAACGGAAGCAGGTACGTCCAGTATTCTTACGGACATGGATATGGCAATAGCTATAGCCTTGGGCATTCGTCTTATTATCCAAGGCTGAGAAAGATTAATTTGAACGGAAGCCGGCTGGAGGAGTTTTTAGATATCTTAAAAGAGCGGCCTGTGACGGCCAACGTCAATATGACCGGGGAACGGCTGTGGCGGCAGACGGACGGGGCGCTGACGCGGGAAATGAAAATAACCGGACAGAAAGAGGGAATCGAGGTGGAAGTGATTCCCTTATTTGGTTATTATGGAGGACACCATCTTCTCACTTTTAAAGACGGTCTTATTTACAGGGAAAAAAAGGAGGATATGGCTGAAATCGGCGATTTTATCTCCTGCATGGTGCAGATTCCCGAGAAAAAATTTTATGTGGAAAGAAAGGATGTGCCAGCCTTTTGCCGGGAGCTTCTTCCGGTTCTGGAAAAGCATTATCGGTGTGAAAAAAAAGACTTTCAGGAAGCGGACTACGGCGTGGAGCCCGTTTCTTTTGAGATTTATCTGGACGCCCCCCAGAAAGATTTCGTGACCTGCAAGGTGTACGCCATATATGGGGACAGGAAATATGAGGTCTATCAAAAAGCACAGGAGAACGCGGGCCGGGACGTGGTGAGGGAAATGCAGGCCGGGAATGTGGTTTCCTCCTACTGCAATGCCTTTGACGAAAAAGAAAACGCCATGGTGATTTCCGGGGAGGAGGATAAGATATACGAGCTTTTGGTGGACGGGATTCCCCGTTTCCAGCAGCTTGGCGAGGTTTATGTCTCCGACGCCCTTAAAAGATTCCATGTGGTATACAGCGGCAAGGTCGAGGTGGGCGTCTCTTTATCCGGAGATTTGCTGGAGCTGACAATGAACTCTGCGGATATGTCAAGGGAAGAGCTGGCTGAAATCCTGTCAAAGTATGACAGAAAGAAAAAGTATTTCCGCCTGAAAAACGGGAGCTTCGTCAACGTGGAGGACGAGGGGATACAGACGCTGCTTCAATTAAAGCAGAGCTTAAATCTGACGGACAAAGAGTTGAAGAGGGAAGTCATCACAACGCCGAAATACAGAGCCCTGTATCTGGACATTGAACTGAAGGAAAAGCAGAACCTGCTGGCGGTCAGGAACAGAACCTTCAAAGAACTGATAAGGAATATGAGGACCATAGAGGATAATGATTTTGAGGTTCCGGCAAGCCTTGAAGAGATTCTGCGCAAATATCAGAGAGACGGCTTTGTATGGCTGAAAACCATTTGCCATAACGGATTTGCCGGAATACTGGCGGACGATATGGGCCTTGGGAAAACCCTGCAGGTGATTGCCTTTCTTTTGTCGGAGTTTTTGGAGGCAAAGGCGGAGGACAACAGAAGATGCCTGATTGTGACCCCGGCGTCCCTGGTATTTAACTGGAACAGCGAATTTAAGAGATTTGCCCCCAGCCTGCCCGTAAAGATGGTGGCCGGGCTGGCTCCGGAGCGGGCGGAAATTATCCATGGCGCCCAGAGCCGGGATATCCTGATTACCTCGTATGAACTTTTAAAAAGAGACTTGGCCGAATATGAAAATGTTAAGTTTTTCTGCCAGATTATCGACGAGGCCCAGTACATTAAAAATCACAACACACAGTCCGCGAAGGCGGTAAAGGAAATACAGGCCGGGAGCAGGTTTGCCTTAACGGGAACGCCCATTGAAAACAGGTTAAGCGAGCTCTGGAGCATTTTTGACTATCTGATGCCGGGCTTTCTGTACGGTTATCAGCGTTTCCGTACGGATATTGAGATACCCGTAGTGCAGGGGCAGGACGAAAAATCCATGGAAAAGCTTCGGAAAATGGTACGTCCCTTTATACTGCGGAGGCTGAAAAAGGACGTTCTCACGGATTTGCCGGATAAGCTGGAGGAATGCATGTACGCCAGCATGGAGGGAGAACAGAGAAAGCTGTATTCGGCCCATGTCCAGCGGATTCGCATGATGCTGGATAAACAGTCCGACGAGGAGTTTAAAAGCGCAAAAATTCAGATACTGGCGGAACTGACAAAGCTGCGCCAGCTCTGCTGCAACCCGGCGCTGCTTTACGAGAATTATGAAAGCCCTTCGGCGAAAACCGCCATGTGCCTTGATTTAATCAGGAACGCCATTGAGGGAGGCCATAAGGTTTTACTGTTTTCACAGTTTACATCCATGCTGGAAAATCTGCAGGGGGAGCTTAAGGCGGAAAAGATTTCATTCTACACCCTGACGGGTTCGACTCCAAAAGAAAAAAGGCTGGAGCTGGTGGAGCGATTTAACGGCGACGACACCAGTGTGTTCTGTATTTCCCTGAAAGCAGGCGGTACCGGACTTAATCTGACGGCGGCGGATATCGTTATCCACTACGACCCCTGGTGGAATCTGGCGGTGCAGAACCAGGCCACGGACAGGGCCCACCGCATCGGTCAGAGAAACGTGGTGAGCGTCTACAAATTAATTATGAAGGATACGATTGAGGAAAATATCGTGAAGTTGCAGGAGCGGAAAAAGGAACTGGCGGAGCAGGTGCTTTTCGGAGAGAATGTGGGAAGCGGGAGCTTTACGCGGGAGGAACTGTTGGAATTGCTGGAAGGATGATGGACTGGCAGGCGGTTTGGGATAAGTGTATTTTTAATGGAATCGTATGTATCTTTGGTATTTGTACTTAATTCCAATAGTGCAATGTTTGTAAAGGAGAAACAGATTGATAATTTATTGTGATTGAAATATAATAAATGTAAGGAAAGTAAGGAACATAAGGAAACACTGAAAGGAGGTTGCAGGTTATGGAGCTGGCGAAAGTAACATCGAAGGGGCAGGTTACGATACCGGTTGCTATCAGAAATTTGCTTGGAATACGTGAAGGGGATAAATTGCTGTTTGTAGAAGACGGGAAGAAGGTAGTCCTTATGAATGCCTCAACAAGTGCTTTGCTGAAAGCACAGGAAGAATTTGAAGGTGTTGCACAGGAGCTCGGTGTTCAGAATGAAGAGGATGTCGTAAAGCTTGTGAAAGAGATTCGGGCGGAAAGAGGAGCACAGTATAAATGCGAATAATGTTAGATACGAATATTTTAATTTCGATGTTGTTTTTTCCGGGTGAGAAGTTTAAAAAGATTCTGGACTATATTACAAGAAACCATAAACTGGTTCTGTCTTCTTTTGTGATAGATGAATTATTTGCTGTTACCGACCGTAAATTTCCGACAAAAAGGCATGCTGTTGATTCCTTTTTGTCGGATTTATCATACGAACTGGTTTATACGCCCTACCATATGAAAGGAAATCTGTTTGATATCAGAGATATAAATGATTATCCGGTACTCTATACAGCAATAATAGAGAATATAGATATCTTTCTTACAGGTGATAAAGATTTTTCAGATATATCCATTGAAATGCCGGAGATAATGACCCCGGCGGACTTTGCAGAAAGATATATAAAGCCATAACCAGAGAACCTGTCTGCGGCGATATCAGATTCGTTCAAAAACTTCTCTAGGGAAACACTGATTAATTCAGGCATTTCCACGTGAAATGTAGTAAAATATA
>OFFW01000143.1_pt1 | contig 57143 bp, 53 predicted proteins | sample 1521501 | NCBI WGS metagenome assembly OFFW01 (sample SAMEA3504107, study PRJEB24116) | mouse gut metagenome | biome: mouse gut; feature: mouse-associated habitat; material: faeces | place: Denmark | collected 2011
CTCCGCCCACCAGGCCGCTGGCGGAGGACAGGGCCGGGTCGTAGGAGGCGTCCGCCTCCCCCATGGCCAGATACATGGCCTGCATCCGCCGGAAAGCCTCCTCCTCGGTGATCTCCATCTCCCGGCAGTCATTGTCTCGGACGATTTCCCAGAAGCTTTTTCCGGTCTCTTTCTCTATGTCGATGATATCCTGGAACGATTGATACATGATTCTCCTCCGATTTGTATGCGCTAGACCGTCAGAATTTACACATCTGCCCGTGGCGGGCATACATGGCCGACAGTCTTTCGCTGTAATTTGCTGCATGTTTCAGGCGGACTATTCGGCCAGCCCCAGATAGGTCACTTTCAGGATGCCCTCCAGATGTGCCAGCCAGCGGATGGCGTCCGCAGGCACCTCCTGGTCGCATTCCAGAACGATGACGGCATGTCCGCCTTTCGAGGAGCGGTAAAGCTGCATGGTTGCGATATTGATGGACTTGTGGCTCAGCATGGAGGTGATTTCCGTGACATGCCCCGGCTGGTCCAGATTGTTCACCACAAGGGTGGGATAGTCGCCGGAGAAATTGGCGGGCAGCCCATCGATCTCCGTGACCCGGATGGCCCCGCCGCCCACGGAAGCGGCCACGATTTCGATTTTCTGCCCTTCGCTTCCGTGCAGGCGCAGCTTCACCGAATTGGGATGCACGTCCCCCAGGTCGATGCCGGACAGACGGTATTCCATCCCTGCCTCTTCGGCGTACCGAAAGCTGTCCGGAATCCGGGAATCGTCCACCGGAAAGCCCAAAAGCCCTGCCACCAGGGCCCTGTCCGTGCCGTGGCCCTTGCCTGTGGCGAGGAAAGAGCCATGAAAAAGAACGTCCGCCTTTTTCACCGGCGTGCCCAGCAGCTTGCGTGAAATGTTACCGATTTTGACGGCTCCCGCTGTGTGGGAGCTGGAGGGGCCTACCATGACGGGGCCAATGATATCGAATGAATTCATGCTCTCTGACTCCTTTGTCCTGTTCGTAAAGCGACTTATACTGCTTAGCGATTTTGCTTGCTTCTTATATTTACTATATCTCAGTTTCGCCTAAAATGCAAGACCTCCGTTGGGTTGACATATTCCGGCGCAGCATATATAATGTTACGGAATTCAATCCATATCCGCCTGTTGTCCACGGTCCCGCCGCCTACAACGGCATGACGCGCACATACCTGCGCGGGGCCATTGCGGACAGCGATATGTGCCGTGCCCGTCCCGACCGGACTGACAGGCACATATCTGCGGGGGGACAGCGCTGGGCGGAACCGGGCGACCGCAGCCGAGAGATATGCGGATGGATTGGCCGGAAGTATTTGCCATGTGGATAGGGTTATGGTACAATGTCTTTGTTCGGAACACGGAGCGGCCGACGGCCCCGCCTGCGGGCGGCAGGGAGGACAGGCTCCTGGGTTTCCGGGGAGGCTTGAAAAAGGTATCAGGAAAGGAATGGAAAAGATGAGGAAGAACAGACTGTGGAAATTGGGAATGACGGCTGCGCCTGCCATTATGGCGGCATGCCTGCTGGTAGGCTGCGGCGGGGACGGCAAAGAGAGCGCGGGGGAAGGGTCCGGCGCGGGCAACGGGGAGACCTCCCAGGCGGAGAGCGGCGCGGACGCTGATAGCGAGGCCGGAAGCGGAGCGGGGGAGAGCAGTGCGGACGCTGAGAGCGGTGCGGAGGAGAGCAGCGCGGACGCTGGAAGCGAAGCGGCAGCGGACAATGGGGAGGCCTCCCAGGGAGGCGACCAGTTGGCGAAGATCCTGGAGGCGGGCAAAATCGTCATCGGCACCGAGGGCACCTATTCCCCCAACAGCTACCACGACGAGAGCGGCAAGCTGGTGGGCTTCGATGTGGAAGTGGGAGAAAAAATCGCGGAGAAGCTGGGCGTGGAGGCAGAGTTCTTCGAGGCGGAATGGGACTCCCTGTTCAGCAGCATGGACGCCGGGCGGATCGACACCGTGATCAATGAGGTGGAGTACTCCGACGAGAGGGCTTTGAAATATGATTTCTCCCAGCCCTACACCTATATCCACGGCGCGCTGATGGTAAAGGGCGACAATGAGGAAATCAAGACCTTCGAGGACCTGGACGGCAAAAAGGCGGCCCAGAATCTGACCAGCAGCTGGGGCAAGATGGCGGAAGAGTACGGCGCGGAGCTGGTGAGCGTGGACGCGGTGGCGCAGACCGTGGATCTCCTGCTCGCCGGAAGGGCTGATGCCACCCTGAACGTGGAGACCGCCTTTTCCGATTATCTGAAGAAGAATCCCGATGCGGACGTGAAGGTGGTGGCCCTGACGGAGGAGGCCTCCTCCTCCCTTGTCCCTGTGAAGAAGGGGAACGAGGAGCTGCTGAAAGCCATCAATGAGGCCATCGACGAGCTGCGGGCCTCCGGAGAGCTGAAGGAGCTGTCCGAGAAATATTTCGGCATGGATGTCACCAGCCAGGAATAGGCGCGAAGGATTAATCGCAAAACCAGAGGAACGAAAGTACGGATTAAGGAAGAAAGAAGGCAGGCGGTATCATGAATGGACGGGTTTGGCAGCTACTGCTGGATTCCTTCTGGCAGATATTATTGCCCGGGATACGGGTCACGATTCCACTGACACTGGTGTCGTTTTCATTGGGGCTGATCATCGCCCTGCTCACGGCCATGGTGCAGGTGGCCAACATCCCGGTGGTGAAGCAGATCGCCAGGATCTATGTGTGGATCATCCGGGGGACGCCGCTGCTGGTGCAGCTCTTCGTGATATTCTACGGGCTGCCCAGCGTAGGGATCATACTGGATGCCATCCCCTCGGCGATTATCGTATTTTCCTTTAACACAGGGGCCTACGCCTCCGAGACCGTCCGGGCCGCCATCGAGGCGGTTCCCGTGGGGCAGATTGAGGCGGGGTACTGCGTGGGGATGAACTATCTGCAGATCATGGGGCGAATCGTCCTGCCCCAGGCCCTGCGCACGGCCTTCCCGCCCCTTAGCAATTCCCTGATCGGGCTGGTGAAGGATACGTCCCTGGCCGCGAACATCACGGTGGTGGAGATGTTCCTGGCAGGGCAGCGCATAGCGGCCAACAGCCTTGAGGTCATGGCCATATACTGCGAGGTGGCCTTTGTCTACCTGCTGTTCTGCACGGTGCTGACGAAGCTGCAGACTTACTGCGAGAAGCGGATGAAGACATACTGACCGGGCATCGGGCAATGAGTGTCCGGGAATCCATGCCGGTAGATTGGCGGTCACAGATTGAGGAGTGCGTATGCTGGAAATCAAAAATATGAAGAAATCCTTCGGGGACATGGAAGTCCTCCGGGGAGTGGACATCAAGGTGGAGAAGGGGGACGTGGTGACCGTGATCGGCCCCAGCGGCTCCGGGAAGACCACCCTCCTGCGGTGCATCAATTTCCTGGAGCGGGCGAAAGAGGGGGAGATGATATTCGACGGGGCCCATTATCAGTTGAATGCCATCGGCAGGAAGGACATTGCCGCGCTGCGTAAGAAGACAGGCTTCGTGTTCCAGAATTACAATCTCTTCCGGAACAAGACGGCCCTCCAGAATGTGACGGAAGGCCTGGTGGTGGCGCGAAAAGTGCCGAAAGATGAGGCCAGGAGCGCCGGACTGAAGGCTCTGGAGAAGGTGGGCCTGGCGAATCGGGCAGACGCGTATCCCCATCAGCTGTCAGGCGGGCAGCAGCAGCGGGTGGCCATCGCCAGGGCCATCGTCACGGAGCCGGAGGTGATCTTCTTCGACGAGCCCACGTCGGCGCTGGATCCGGAGCTGGTGGGCGAGGTGCTGAACGTGATGCGGAATCTGGCCGCGGAGGGCATGACCATGCTGATCGTGACACACGAGATGCAGTTCGCCAGGAATGTGGCCAGCCATGTGGTATTCATGGATCAGGGGCTGGTGGTGGAGGAGGGCGGGCCGGAGGAGATCTTCGAGTCGCCCAGGGAAGCCAGGACCAGACAGTTTCTGCAGTTCATCATGGACAGGGAAGCGCCGGCGCCTCAATGAGAAGCGCCGGCGTCCGTATGTACGGAGCGTCTTGTTTGCTTTTCTACTGTCTGACTGAGTTTGCGTACACCATGTCCGCTCTCTGGATATGGTCTATGAGCCAGGTGATCAGGAAGCCCAGGAGCTTTTCCACGATTTCGTCCTGCTTTTCCCTGTCCTCCAGGGAATCGGGGGCGAACTGCATCAGGCTGTCCTCGAACCTGCGGTGCAGGGCCATGTGTCCGTCGATTCCGGCGTACCGGATGCTCCTCATATAATCTTCCTCATGGGCGAAATGGGTCTTGGTGTAATCGATGAGCTCTGAAATCAGGCTGTTCAGCTTCTCCGTCTTGTCATACAGAAGGTTGTCTCCCAGCAGGTCCTGGGTCTCCTGCGCCATGTCGAAGAGCCGGGAATGCTCCTGGTCGATGGCCTCGATTCCCGTATAATACTCGGGTTTCATTTCGTACATAATGACATCTCCTTTTTCGCACAAATATTTTAGGGCTTTGAACCCCACATATCAGTTTACCGCTTTTCCGGGATATAGTCAATGCCTTTCACTCTTGCATTTTGCCGGTCCGTGTGCTATTATTTTTAATAAGAAAAGCAATCTAAGTGTATTTTTCATGCAACCGGAACGCATCCGGTTATCGTTTTGCGTCCAAAAGCGGACAGCTTTGGCAAAACACAATCAGACAAAAAGAACATGCCCCTCAGGGCAGAAAGGGAGAAGACAGGAAATGAAACAGGGTTTTGACGACATTATGGCAAGGGTCAAGAAGTGCGCGAAGAAGACGGTATCCGTCTCCGTGGCACAGGATTCCGCGGTTTTAGAGGCCGTGAAGGAGGCGAAGGCCAGAGGGATCGCGGACGCGATCCTGGTGGGCGACGAGGCGAAGATCAGGGAAGTGGCCGCTGAGATCGGCATGGATCTGTCGGACTATGAGATCATCAATGAGCCGGACATGATTGCGGCTTCTTTGACGGCGGTGAAGCTGGCCCATGAGGGCAAAGCGGATATGTACATGAAGGGCCTGATCGACACCAAGGACTTCTTGAAGAGCGTCCTGGACAAGGAGGTTGGCCTGCGCACCGGAAAGCCCCTGTCCCATGTGGCCGTATTCGAAGTGCCCACCATCGACAGGCTGCTGTTCCTGACGGACGTGGCTTTCATGACCTATCCCACTTTGGAGGACAAGGCCCACATCATCCAGAACACCATTCCCGTGTGCAATGCCTGCGGCATAGAGATGCCCAAGATAGCGCCTCTGGCGGCAGTGGAGGTGGTGAATCCCAAGATGCCCGCCACCGTGGAGGCGGCGGAGCTGACGAAGATGTGCGAGGAAGGCCAGATACCCGGCTGCGTCATCGACGGCCCTCTGTCCCTGGACCTTGCCATCGACCCGGAGGCTGCCAAGCACAAGGGCGCTACCCACAGGAAAATCCAGGGAGACGCGGACGTGCTGCTCTTCCCGGACATCCATGCCGGAAATATGGTATACAAGGCCATCGTACATATGGTGAACATGCGGAACGGCGGGATCCTCACCGGCACCAAGGTTCCCGTGATCCTCACCAGCCGCTCGGACAGCTTCGAGACCAAGGTGAATTCCATCGCCCTGGCGGCCGTGGTGTCAGAGGAGCTTCAGAAGAATGCTTAATGCAGATTTGTCATGAACAGGAGGATATACAGAAATGTCTGTTAAAAGTTTGATTATCAATCCGGGTTCCACCTCCACCAAAATCGGCGTGTTCGAGGACGAGACATTATTGTTCGAGGAGACCCTGCGCCATTCCACTGAGGAGATAGCCCAGTTCGCCAACATCGTGGACCAGAAGGATTTCCGCAAGAAGATCATCACGGATCTCCTGGAGTCCAAGAACTTCGACATCAAGAGCCTGAACGTGGTGGTAGGCCGCGGCGGCATGTTGAAGCCTATCCCCGGCGGCACCTATGCGGTCAGCGAGGAGCTGCTGGCGGACTTAAAGGCAGGGGTGCAGGGACAGCACGCATCCAACCTGGGCGGCATCCTGGCAAAGGAAATCGGCGATTCCATCGGCGTGCCCTCCTACATCGTGGATCCCGTGGTGGTGGACGAGCTGATGCCCATCGCCAGGTATTCCGGCGTGCCCGAGCTTCCCAGAGTGAGCATCTTTCACGCGCTGAACCAGAAGGCCGTGGCCAAGCGGTATGCCAAGGAAATCGGGAAAGCCTATGAGTCCCTGCGGCTCATCGTGGTCCATATGGGCGGCGGCGTGTCCGTGGGAGCCCATGAGAACGGAAGGGTCATCGATGTGTTCAATGCGCTGGACGGCGACGGCGCGTTCTCTCCGGAACGGGCAGGCGGTGTTCCCAACGGAGCGTTGATTAAAATGTGCTTTTCCGGCAAATACACGGAGAAGGAAGTATACGGCAAGATGGTGGGCAAGGGCGGCTTCAACGCGTACCTGGGCACCAACGACATGCGCGAGGTGACGAAGCAGGCCGATGGGGGCGATGAGAAGGCTATCGAGGCCAAGCAGGCTTTCCTGCTGCAGGTGGCGAAGGACATCGGTTCCATGGCATGCGTGCTGAACGGCAAGGTAGACCAGATTATCGTCACGGGCGGCATCGCCTACGGCGCTGACGTGGTGGCTGCCCTGAAGGAGCGGGCGGAGTGGATTGCGCCCTTCACCGTATATCCCGGCGAGGACGAGCTGCTGGCGCTGGCGCAGGGCGCTCTGCGGGTGCTGAACGGCGAGGAAGAGGCCAAGGCTTATTGATTGTCAGGCCAGTAGCGAAACAAGGCCGCGGCGGTTTGGGCTGATTCAGTTGACTTTAGAGGGCTGTTGCAGGAAGGGGGATTCAATTGCTTTCCGGAATGTGACAGCCTCTTTTTATGACAATGCTGTAGGACATGCGCGGCATGCGCTCTCTCAAAGCCCTATGGGAAAGGGGCGCGGCAACGGGAGAGATGCGAGAGATGCGGGTGTATGGGCCCGGAGGCGGGGAAGGGGACAGGAATGGCGACGACGGATATTTACACACGCAATAATGTATACCAGCATTTCCAGGTCTTGAAGACCAACCGCAACAAACGCTACAGGGCCGGCGAGTTCTTCGTGGAGGGCGTCCGCAGCATCAATGAGGCCGTGGCCCGGGGATGGCATGTGAGGTCCTTTGTGTTTGGGGGCGGGAGGCTGTCGGACTGGGCGGACAAGCTGCTGCGGACAGTGCGGACGGAGATGAACTACCGGTTGACGGAGGAGCTGCTGCAGGAGCTCAGCGGCAAGACGGACACTTCCGAGCTCATGGCCGTCATAGAGATGCGGGAGGATAAGCTGCAGAGGAGCCTGCTGTCGGACAATCCTTTCATCGTCCTCTTCGACAGGCCCTCCAACCGGGGGAACCTGGGGACCATGATACGCTCCTGCGACGCCCTGGGGGCGGACCTTTTGATCATGACAGGGCATGGAGTGGATCTCTACGACCCGGATGTGGTGGTGTCTGCCATGGGGTCTTTCTTCAAGCTGCCTGTGGTCAGGGTGGCGGACAACAATGCGCTGTGGGGCTTCGTGGCGGATGTGAAGAGGGAGTTCCCGGACTTCCGGCTGATTGGGACCACGGCCCATAAGGAGAATCCGGTGCAGAGCGTGAATCTGGAGGGGCCCGTGATGCTGATGGTCGGGAATGAGACCATGGGGCTGAACCAGAACTTTAAGGACAGCTGCGACCTTTTATGCACCATTCCCATGGCGGAGGATTCCTATGCGTCCTCCTTCAATGTCAGTTGCGCGGCTTCCATTCTGATGTACGAGGTGATGCGGCAGAGAAGCGCTGCCCGCAGGGTTTCGGAAGAGGTTTGAAATGCGTACGTTCGAGAATGTCACTGAGACCAGAAGCAGGATCATGAGCCATATCCGGGGCAAGAATACCTCCATTGAGGTGGCGCTGTGCAAAGCCCTTTGGGAGAAGGGATACCGCTACCGGAAGAACTATAAGGCGCTGCCCGGCAGTCCCGACATCTGCCTGACGAAGTACAAGCTTGCCATTTTCTGCGACAGCGAGTTCTTTCACGGGAAGGATTGGGAAGTGCTCAAGCCCAGGGTGGAGAAGGGGAACAATGGGGAATACTGGGTCAATAAGATTCAGAACAACATGGAGCGGGACAGCGAAATCGACAAGCGTCTGCTGTTCCTGGGATGGACCGTGATGCATTTCTGGGGGAAGGATATCCTGAAGAAGACCGATGCATGCGTCCGGGCCATCGAGGAGGTCATCCTGGACATCCAGCTGAGCCAGGCGGACGGGGCGGAATGACTGCAGCCGGAAGACGGAACGAATACGATGAAGAAAGGAAATGCTCCGATGGAGAGGACTGTCTGTGAACTGTTTGCGGGGGTGGGCGGCTTTCGGTGCGGCCTGAATGCCATACATGGGCCGGAGGATATGAGAATTGGGGGAGCGCGTTCCATGGGAGGAGGGCATCCTACGGAAGGAGAGCATTCCATGGAAGGAGAGCATTCCATGGAAGGAGAGCATTCTGTGGAAGGAGAGCATTCCATGGAAGGAGAGCATTCTGTGGAAGGAGGGTATCCCACAGAAGGAGAGCATTCTGTGGAAGTAGGGCATCCTATGGAAGGAGAGCGTTCCAGGGAAGAAAAATGGAGCACGGTGTGGTTCAATCAGTGGGAGCCAGCGGAGAAGAACACCCAGTACGCCCATGACTGCTATGTGTACCATTTTGGCACATGTCTGGACAAGGCCGGGCAGGATACCACCAATGTGGACATCGAGGAGGTGGACAAGAGCCTGATACCGGACTTCAACCTGCTGGTGGGCGGCTTTCCCTGCCAGGATTATTCCGTGGCATCTTCCCTGGCCACCTCCAGGGGGCTGGAGGGGAAGAAGGGCATCCTCTGGTGGTCGATCCGCAAGGTCCTGGAGGTGAAGCGGCCTCCCTTCGTGCTGCTGGAAAACGTGGACAGGCTCCTGAAATCCCCCGCAAGCCAGCGCGGCAGGGACTTCGGCATCATGCTGGCCTGCTTCCGGGACGCGGGATACGCGGTGGAATGGCGGGTCATCAATGCGGCGGATTACGGGCTTCCCCAGAGGCGCAGACGCATATTCATTTTCGCCTGTAGAGAGGATACGGCATACTGCGCCAGACAGGAGAGGGCCGCAGGGTATGGACGGAGGGCGGCCGGGGAGGCGCGGAAGGTCGATGTGGCAGATGGGGAGGCGCAGAAGGCCAACGTGGCAGACAGAGAGGCGCGGAAGGTCGATGTGGTGGCCGAGGAGGTGCGGAAGGTCGATGCAGCAGATGGGGAGACGCGGAAGGTCGATGCAGCAGATGGGGAGGTGCGGAAGGCCAACGTGGCAGACGGAGAGGCGCAGAAGGCCGGCGCGGCGGCTTTGATTTCCGCGGCAGGCTTCTTTGCCGGGACATTTCCGGTGGGCCCTGTCGGAGCGGAGCAGATCAAGGCCCAGGAGCTGCCGGAGAGCCTGGGGGAGCTGTCCGCCTCTTTCCGGTTCGGCTTCGAGAACGCGGGCGTGATGCGGGACGGCATGGTCTACACGGCGAAGACAATACCGTCGTATCAGGGCCCACAGATGACCCTGGGGGACATCATGGAGCAGGGGGATGTGGAGGAGAACTATTTCATCCCGGAGGAGAGGCTGTATTACACTTCCCCGGAGATCACCCGCAGCGACGAGACCAGAGAGAGCCTCTCCAAGGAGCAGCGGAAGACCTGGCAGTACCTGAAGGGGGCCAAGAAGCTTCTGCGGGAGGCTGCGAGCGGACACGCTTACGTCTTTTCCGAGGGCGCCATCCCAATGGTGGACGAATACCACAAGCCCGCCAGGACCATGCTCACCTCCGAGGGGAGCTTCAGCAGGACCACCCATATCGTAAAGGACAAAAGGACCGGGCGGATCCGGCTCCTGACGGCGGGGGAGACCGAGCGGATCCAGGGCTTTCCCACAGACCATACGAAGTACTGCCTGACGGAGGGGAAGGTGGTGGAGATGCCCCTGAACAAGCGCAGGTTCATGATGGGCAACGCTTTGGTGGTGGGGCTGGTGGAGCGGATGGGGGAGGCTCTGGAGGAGATATTTGCAAAGGAGCCCTAGAAGCAGCCGTGCCCCTGAAGCAAATGATAAAATCCTCGTTCTGCAGAACCGGAGTGAAGTTCCGGTCATAGTAAACGACATGGCCTACATTGCATCGGCCACAAAAAAGCCCCTGGACGTGCACCTGATGGTCGAGCACCCCAACAACAACATCGAAATCTTCCTGCGTAAGCTCCGCAGGGGCGATACAGTCTACATCCATCCGGAAGCGGAGTACGAATGACATAGGCTTCAGGGCCTATTGAGACGGAGCCTGCAGCGCGGACAAGATACAGAAGTTCGCTCCCCTAGGAATGGACGGCTTTGTGCTGGGCACCACCATGCTGTTCGGCAAGAGCAGGCCCTATGGGGAAGTCATTCAGGAAATACGGAGCATGGGAATGATGGAAAAAAACAGGGAGACATAGAGGAGGCGGCAGTTGGTAAACTGCCGCCCCTTGCTTCTATCGATCATTGAAATATCAATCACTGAAACCACTGTCGATTCTAGATATCGAACTTAAAATACCGCACCGCATTATAATAAGAGATATCCCTCACAATCTCCGACAGCGTATCCATATCCGCCGGGAAGCCGCCGCCCTCTACCCAGTAGCCAATCAGGTTGCAGAGCACCCTGCGGAAATACTCATGTCTGGTGTAAGACAGGAAGCTTCTGGAATCCGTCAGCATTCCCACGAAGCCGGACAGATTGCCCAGGTTCGCCAGGGAAATCAGCTGCTCCCGCATGCCAATCTTGTGGTCGTTGAACCACCAGGCGCTGCCCTGCTGTACCTTTGCCACGGCGCTGGAGTCCTGGAAACAGCCGATGATGGTGCCGATGGACTGGTTGTCGTTGGGGTTCAGGCTGTAGAGGATGGTTCTGGGCAGCTCGTCGGTCTTGCACAGGGCATTGAGGAAATCAGCCATCTGCGCGGAGGGAGCGTCGTTGTTGATGCAGTCGTAGCCGGTATCGGGGCCGATCAGCTCGTACATCTTTGTATTGTTGTCCCGCTTGCAGCCGAAGTGGAGCTGCATGGCCCAGTCCAGCCTGTGGTACTCCCGGCCCAGGAACAGCATGAAGGCCGTCTTGAACTTCAGCTGCTCTTCCCTGGTGGGAATCATCCGGTTGAGCCTCTTTAAGAAAATCGCCTCGATCTCATCGTCGCTGGCGGGATAGTACATGACATATTCCAGGCCGTGGTCGGACACATTGCATCCACAGGAGGCAAAGAATTCCATCCGCTTCTTCAGGGCTTCCTTCAGGGAAGCGAAGCTATTGATTTCGCCCATGCCGGCGGCTTCGCACAGCTTATCCAGATAGTCCAGATAATCGGGCTTCTCGATGTTCATGGCCTTGTCGGGCCGCCAGGCGGGCAGGACCTTTACGTCAAAAGTGTCGTCCTCCGCGATTCTTTTATGCCATTCCAGGGAATCCACAGGGTCGTCTGTGGTGCAGATCAGGGTCACGTTGCTGCGCTTGATCAGGCTGCGGGCGCTCATGGAGGGCTGGGCCAGCTTTTCATTGCAGAGCTTCCAGACTTCGTCAGCCGTCTTCTTGTTCAATACGCCGTGGTAGTCAAAGTATCTCTGCAGCTCCAGGTGGCTCCAGTGGAACAGGGGATTGCCGATGGCCTTGCCCAGGCACTCCGCCCATTTGCAGAACTTCTCATAGTCAGAAGCGTCCCCTGTAATATATTTCTCCTCCACGCCGAAGGAGCGCATCAGGCGCCATTTGTAGTGGTCTCCGCCCAGCCATACCTGGGTGATGTTGTCGAAATGGCGGTCCTCTGCTATCTCCCTGGGATTGATGTGACAATGGTAGTCCAGTATCGGTGTGTTTTCCGCATAATCGTGGAACAGCTTCTTCGCTGTCTCGGATTCCAACAGGAAATCCTTGTCCATAAACTCTCTCATGTTCTTTCCCTCCATTCGAATTTTTATGAGTTCTGTTTCGTTCCTCCGCGCAGTCTGCGGGTGGTGCCCCGCTCGATGATCTCGCCGGAGAAGACGGTCTTCTTCGGCATCTCTCTTCCCTCCAGGATGCCCAGCAGTGTCGTGATCAGGTGCTGGCAAAGGGTCTCCAGCCTGTTGTCGATGCTGGTCAGCTCCGGTTCGCAGCAGCCGGTGAGCATGGAATTGTTGTAGCCTATGGCGGAGAACTCTTCCGGAATCCTATACCCGGCCGCCCTGGCATATTTGACGGCAGCCAACGCCAGCGTGTCGTCCGCGGCGATGACACCATGGAAACCTATACCCTTTTCACGAACCGCTTCCAGATGCCGGATCATGGCGTGGATATCCTCATGGGAGCCAGGATAGAACTCTACCAGCGGCCCGGTTCCGGGAAGAGCCTGCTCCATTGCGGCCAGGAAGCCGGAAAGCTTGCGCTTGCCGCTGTAGGAATCGGAGTTATAGAAGTACAGGATGTCCTCTATGCCGCCTGCGCGCATCTGTCTCGTGGCCTTATACATGGATGTGTAGTCATCGGACAGGACGCTGTACACATTGGGTGCGTCAAAGGACGCGTTCAGCAACATCACCGGAATTTGGGCTGCGGCCTCCGCGATGTATCGGTTGTCCTGCTCCTTTTCATAGACGAAATTGGAGCCCACCAGGATGATGCTGTCCACTTTCTTCGTAATCAGCAGGTCCATGGATGCCGCCTTGGACTCCAGCTCATAGCCGGTGCAGCACAGGAGACTGTCATAGCCGTGGGCACGGAGCTTCTGCTCGATATAGTAGACAGCCTTGGCCAGGTACAGGTCGGAGCTGTCTGCACACATGATGCCGATGGTCTTCATGGTGTTCAGCCCTAAGCCCCTGGCGAAAGCGTTTGGGGTATACCCGTACTGCTCGATGGTGTCCAGCACCTTCTGTCTCGTCCGCTCGCTGACGCTGCTGCTGCCGTTGAGCACTCGGGAGACGGTGGCGATGGAGACACCGGCCTTTTCGGAGATATCGTAAATCGTCATTGGTCTTCCTCATCAGCACAATGTAAGTAGTTTCAAAAAAGTCCTATCTGAATTATAGCAAATGCATTTTTTTTTGCAAGATATTTTTTTAACAATTCGATTTTATTTGATTTTGCTGTTGACGGAAAAAACTTTCTGAAGTAAGATGAGAAATGTAAGGGCTTACATGGTATCGGGAGCAAGGATAAGGGAGGACACGGATTCTTGGCGGCCGGATTTGCGATGCAGGCATATGGAGGAACCGGACATAAGCGGAAATCAGGGGGAGAACCGATGGAGATTTTTGGAAAGGCGATGACAGGCAAAAAGGAACGGCCTGTAAGGGTGGTGCAGTTCGGGGAGGGGAACTTCCTCCGGGGATTTGTCGACTATATGATTGACGTCGCAAATGGACAGGGGTTCTTTGACGGGGATGTGGTGCTGGTGAAGCCCAGAGAATCCGGGAGCCTGGAAGACTTCCACAGGCAGGGCTGCCAGTACACGGTGTCCCTGCGGGGGATGGTGGACGGCCGGGCACAGGTTCAGAACAGGCAGATAACCTGCGTCGCGGATGCAGTGAATCCATACGGCGAGTATGACAGATACAGGGAGCTGGCCCGGCTGGACACCCTGCGGTTCGTGGTGTCCAATACCACTGAGGCGGGGATCGTCTTCGATGGGGAGGACAGGTTCGAGCTGGAGCCGCCCGGGACATTCCCTGGAAAGCTGACGAAATTCCTGTATCATCGATATGAGGCTTTCGGGGGCGACAGGGAGAAGGGGCTGGTGATGCTGCCGGTGGAGCTGATAGATGACAATGGCAGCATGTTGAAAAGCTGCGTCAGGCAGTTCATCGACCTCTGGAAACTGGGGGAGGGCTTCCGGACATGGGTGGAGGAAGCTTGCGTCTTCACCTCCACGCTGGTAGACCGCATCGTCACGGGCTATCCAGGGGATGCCGCGCAGAAGGAATGGGAGGCGCTGGGGTATGAGGACAGGCTTATGGTCATCGGGGAGCCTTTTGCGCTGTGGGTCATCGAAAGCCCGGCAGATATCAACGGAGAGCTTCCTTTGCCCCAGGCCGGGCTGCCGGTCATTTTCACGGAGAACCAAAAGCCTTATAAGCAGAGAAAGGTGCGCATCCTGAACGGCGCGCACACCTCCTTTGCGCTGGCGTCTTTCCTGTGCGGGAATGATACCGTAAAGGAGTCTATGGAGGATGGGGATATCCGGGATTTCATGGAGAGGACGATTTTTGAGGAGGTGATTCCCACTCTGGCTTTGCCGGAGGAGGAGCTTAAGGGATTTGCCAGGGCGGTGATAGAGCGGTTCGAGAATCCGTATGTGCGGCATGCGCTGCTTTCCATCTCCCTGAATTCCATCTCCAAATGGCGGGCCAGGTGTCTGCCAAGCCTTTTGGGATATGTGGAGAGGTTCGGCAGGATTCCGCAGCGGCTGGCTTTTTCGCTGGCGGCGCTGATTGCGTTCTATCAGGGGGCGGAAGGGGGGCATTCGGGGGAGCGTCTTATGGAAGGGGTACATTCCATGGGAGAAGGGGACGCTACGGAAGAAGGGCACTCCCGGGAGATTCGGGAAGGAGCGCTTATCGGCTACAGGAGCGGGCAGGAGTACCGCATCCTGGACGACATGGAGGTGCTGGAGTTCTTCCGCGACAACTGTGGGAAGGACAGCAGGGAATTTGTGAGGGCATTTCTTGACCGAGTGGACTTTTTCGGGCAGGATTTGAACCGGACAGCGGGATTGACTGATGCGGTCGTCCGCTTTCTGGAGGATATCAGAGAGAATGGAATGAGGGCGGCGTTATGCAGGATTTCATAAGGATACATGAAAACGACAATGTAATGGTGGCGCTGCGGGACATCGCTGCGGGAGAGGGAGTGGATATTTCAGGGGGTAAGATTACGGCACTGGAGCCGATTCCCACAGGCCATAAGATGGCAATCCGCCATATCCCTGCGGGCGGGGCGGTCGTCAAGTATGGTCATCCCATCGGGAATACCAAGGATGCCGTGATGGCTGGCAGTTGGATTCATACCCATAACCTGAAGACGGCGCTGGGAGATTTGCTGGAATATGAATACACTCCTGTCTTCGACGCTGAGGCCTCAGATTCCGAAGCGGGAGGGATGCCCATGCAAAGAGACGGAGAGAGTGGACTGGGCAATGCAGCAGAAGGCCAGGAAGCGGCACCGACCTTCCAGGGCTTCCTGCGTCCGGACGGCAGAGTAGGGGTGCGCAATGAAATCTGGATTATTCCCACCGTGGGCTGCGTAAACAATGTGGCCACTGCCATTGCGGCACAGGCCAACAGGTGGCTAGCGGATTTCCGGAGCGCTTTCCGCGGTACGGACCCGGGCGCGGAATCGGATGCTTCCCCGGAATGCACCGTGGAGGAGGTCGTCGCATTCCCCCACCCTTACGGCTGTTCCCAGATGGGCGAGGATCAGGAATGCGCCCGAAGGATACTGGCGGATCTGGTCAACCATCCCAACGCGGGCGGCGTGCTGGTGCTGGGACTGGGCTGTGAGAACAGCAATATCGATGTCCTGAAGCCCTATATCATGGAATGCGCCTCTTCTATGGAAGGTGGGCATTCCGGCGGTTATGATGGGGAAAGGGTGAAGTTCCTGGTAGCCCAGGAGTGTGTGGACGAGGTGGAGCAGGGGCTGGAAATCGTAAAATCCCTCATCAGACATGCCGCCACCTTTCGGCGGGAGCCTGTCAGCCTGGACAGGCTGATCGTGGGCCTGAAATGCGGCGGCAGCGACGGTCTGTCCGGCATCACGGCCAATCCTATGGTGGGGCGCTTTTCCGATAAGCTGGTTGCGGCAGGCGGCACTACCATCCTCACCGAGGTGCCGGAGATGTTCGGCGCGGAGACCATCCTGATGAACCGCTGCGCCAATGAGGAGCTCTTCCGCCGGACCGTGGCCCTGATCAACGATTTCAAGAATTATTTCAAGAGCCACAACCAGACCATCTATGAGAATCCTTCTCCTGGGAATAAAAAGGGCGGGATATCCACGCTGGAGGAAAAATCCCTGGGCTGCACCCAGAAATCCGGCAGCGCGCCAGTGCGGGGCGTGCTGCAGTACGGCGAGACGATATGGAAGAGGGGTGTTTCGACCGGCCTGAACCTTTTAGGTGCGCCGGGAAATGATTTGGTGGCCTCTACGGCGCTGGCCGCGGCGGGAGCGCATATCGTACTGTTCACCACAGGGCGGGGGACGCCCTTCGCCTGTCCTGTGCCTACGGTGAAGATTTCCACCAATTCCGCCCTGGCCGCAAGAAAGTCCGGCTGGATCGACTTCAACGCGGGCGTGCTGGCGGAGGACGGTTCCATGGACGAGGAGAGCGAGAGACTGTTTCGCTATGTGCTGGAGGTGGCCTCGGGCAGGAAGGTTCGCAGCGAGGAAGCGGGATATCACGATATGGCAATCCTCAAGCAGGGCGTGACGCTGTAGGCTTGAGGCCAAATAGAAGCTGTGCGGATAAGGAGGAAGAGAAAGACATGAGGTACAATGGCAGCAAAGCAGAGGACATCAAAATCGCCTACGCGGGCGGTGGTTCCAGGGGCTGGGCCTGGGGCCTGATGAGCGACCTGATGACCTGTGAGGACATCAGCGGAAGAGTCGATCTGTATGACATCGACATACAGGCGGCGAAGAACAATGAAATCATCGGCAACAGATTCAATTCCGCCAAAGGGGCCAGGACCACATGGCATTACAAAGCGGTAGAGACGCTGGAGCAGGCTCTGACCGGGGCGGACTTCGTCATCCTGTCCATCCTGCCCGGCACCTTCGACGAGATGGAGTCCGATGTCCATACGCCGGAGAAGTACGGCATCTATCAGTCCGTGGGCGACACCAGCGGCCCTGGAGGGATACTTCGGGCCATGCGCACCGTCCCCATGTACGAGGTCATCGCGGAGGGCATCAGGAGCTGCTGTCCGGATGCCTGGGTCATCAATTATACCAACCCAATGACACTCTGCGTGAAGGCGCTGTACCATGTCTTCCCGGAGATAAAGGCCTTCGGCTGCTGCCATGAGGTGTTCGGCACCCAGAAGTTCCTGGGGGAGGTAGTGCGGGAGGAGCTTGGCATCCCGGCGGTGGAGCGGCATGAGATCAAGGTCAATCCTGTGGGCGTGAACCATTTCACCTGGCTCACGGAGGCAAGGTACCGGGACGTGGATTTGTTCCCGGTTTACCGTGCATATTGCGAAAAGCATCCGGACGGACGTGGGGGAGAGGACCCTGCGGACAGCAACTGGATGAACAATGCCTTCGCCTGCGACGAGAAGGTGAAGATGGATCTGTTCCTGCGCTTTGGCCAGATCGCGGCGGCAGGGGACAGACACCTGGCGGAGTTCTGCGAAGGGAAATGGTATCTGGAGAGCCCTGAGCGGGTCAGGGAGATGCATTTCGGGCTTACGCCTGTGTCGTGGCGCAAGGAGGATCTGGCAAAGCGCCTGGAAAGGAGCGCCCGGCTGGTGAGCGGGGAGGAAGAGGTGAAGATAAGCGGCACCGGCGAGGAGGGCGTGAACCAGATTCGTGCCCTGCTGGGATTGACCGAACTGGTCACCAATGTCAACATCCCCAACCGGGGGCAGATTCCCAACCTGCCGCTGGGGGCGGTGGTGGAGACCAACGCGGTGTTTCGGGCGGGCAGCCTGACCCCGGTCTTCGCGGGGAGCATCCCGCAGTCCATCTACCCGTTGATAGCCAGGATCTGCGGGGAGCAGGAGACGCTGTCGGAAGCGATTGCCAGACGGGACGTGGAGGGCATCTTCCAGGCCTTTGCGGGCGACCCGCTGGTGACCTGCGGATTGGAGGACGCAAGGAAGCTTTTTGAGGAGATGTGCCGGAATACGAGGGCTTATCTGGGGATGTATGGTATATAGAAAACACTGCCTGTAGCTCTGCCGTTAAGTCGGCATGGGTTTTCAGGATATCCGACAGGGCCTTTCCTGTAAAAAGCAAGGGTCCTGCCGGAGAAAGAATCCTTACGAATCATTTGGACCCGATTATTTGTTTCGGCTCCGCTATCGGTAAGCGGAGATAGATTTGAAAGATTGCTATCTTTCTCTCTTTCTTATATACATAAATGGGGGAGCATATCAAGGTTTTTCTGAATTTTTGTTGGATTTTAGCGTTTTCCTTTCCGATTTTGCAATCTGCTTCTCCCAGGTCTTTTCGGTCTGGCTCTTTAAGAAATTCCGCAGCGGCACCAAATCCTGTCCCGTATCCCACGCCTCCAGGGCGGCATAATACTCCTTTCGGTCCTCCTCGTGGATGATGATGGGGGGATGCCCGTGGAGGACCAGCAGATAATTCATGGCCAGCCGCCCGGCTCTCCCGTTGCCGTCCGCGAAAGGATGGATGTTCTCGAACTTTGCATGGAAATATGCCGCTGCCGTCAGCGCCTGCTCAGGGGCAATATACTGCAATTCCTCCAGCAGCTCTGCCATCTCCTCCTCTACATCCTCCGGAGGAGCCCCCGCCTCATTCCGCCCCGTCACATAGTCGTGAAGCTTATACTGGCCGGGGCGCTCGCCCATCTGCCAGCGCCTGGTATCGTAGGTGCCGTGGGTCAGCTGGAGCTGCAGCTCCTTCAGGAAAGCCTCATCCAGAGGGCGCTTCTGCCCGAAGGACTCCAGGAACAGCTCATATGCCTCTTTTGCGTTTCGGATCTCGAACAGAGTCCGCAGATTGCCGGTGTAGGAGGTGACGCCGTCATGCTCGAAGATTTCCCTGGTATCGTGATAGGTGATGCGGTCGTTTTCGATTTTCCCGGAATGGAAGGCGAAAGCTATGCTGTGGCTGTTCAGGGCTTCGGCCAGAGCGGCGTCCGTGGTTATGCTTTTTTGATGCCATAGTTCCAACGCTTTCTCGTAGACTGTCATGGGAAACCTCCTGGTCGGTAAGGGTATTATAACATATCGCCAGGAAGTTTTGGAAAATTTTTGCGGTAAATGAGGAAAAATCTGCTGGCAGCAGACACCTGACAGAAAAATTTTTGCTATAATAAGTACCAGAGAGTAGCCTGGCAGGGATAACGAAGACGAGCGATTATGGAAAGGAAGAGCGTGGAAAAATGAATGGAAAAAAGGACTGTATGATTATTGAAACAGAATTTATGAAGGGAATCATTTCAAGAGTGGCGCATAAAGCTTTGGAAAAAAAGAAATGTGATGCGGATGTCCAGCTGTATGATTTTGCGATTGAAAATAGGGATGAGAAACTACATGTCCATCTAAACATTGAGGCATCGATTCGTACAAGTGATTTGGAAAAGCTTTTGAACAATGTTGGGTAGGGGTAGTGCGATGAACCTAGGGAATGGTTGTTCAGGATAAAAAGGAGATCCAGAGAATAAAGGATGCAGGATATTGTGAATATAGAGTCTGAATTCATGAAACATATGATTTCTGACTTGATATCTAAATTGCTGAAAAGTAAAAAAGATATTAGTATTGACTTTCAACTTGATGAATTCCATGCTGAAAATAGCCGTGGGACAATAAGCGTTCATATAAATATGAATGCAAAAATGAGTAATAAGGATTTGGGAAAAATCCTTAACAAACATGTCTGGCTGAATAATATAATATTGGGAATCGTAAATTTGAAGCCTATGCATAATATTATCGAAAAGTTGTTGAAGAAATATGTTGATATTAAAATAAATGTTTTAAATTGCCGCAATGAAGCGTGTGGAGTAGATATTTGCTTAAATGCAGATGCCGAAACGACAGAAAAGCAGCTAAAAAAGATGCTGGTGGATTATGCGCTCCTATAAAAATAGGCTTGGGGAGCACACAGTGTAAGGAGGGAAATGATATGGGAAATTATGTTACAAAGAAGTCAGATATGAAATTTCAGAGTCAGGATGCGCTAAAAACTGTTCAGTCTGTCATCGATGATGTAGACGCGGCCTTAAAAGACAAGTCGAGAAGAATTGGAAATTCACCAATAGGGGAGGCGATTGCAGGAGCCGTTGGAGTAGGCGTAGGTGCAGGTATTGGGTTTGCCGGACTATATCTTGGAGGTTCGGTCGTCGGATTGAGCGCTGCCGGTATCACAAGTGGTTTAGCTGCCGCTGGTGCATTAATTGGTGGTGGAATGGTTGCCGGAATTGCAGTTTTAGCTGCTCCGGCTGTTGTTTTAGGTGGTGCCGCGATGGGAGTGACATCTTATGTTAAGAATAAAAAATTGCGCGAATCCAAGGAACTATTATATAATAACGCACTGAAAAAGCAGACAGCAATCCTTAAGGCGCTGAAGGAAGAATGTGATGCAGATAAAGAAAGAATAGAGTACTTGAACGGTTTAAATATATTATTGCAGGCGGCTATTAAAGACTTACGGCATGATTTGGGAATCGCGTCATAGATGGGGGGGCCGGCATGAGCAGATTCAGATATTCTGATGATGAAATGGATATAAATAAGGTCTTGAAAATGAATCAGGATACTTCTGACTCATTGCTTGGAGATTCTGATTTGAAAGCGTCAAGGAGTGCTGCTGACAGCAATATTGATGCATCATTGGAGCTGCTCCGTTCTTTAGGGAAAGAGAAGGAAATACATAAGCTTTCTACAGAGATTGCAGAAAGAGGCCATGATAGACCTTTAGAGAACAAACCACAACTTGAATCATGGAATGAAATTGTTGCACAGGCAAATTTACATGAGCCAAACCCTGTTGTTCTGGAAGATATTATGACAGAGAGCGAAATACAAAATGTCTTTGCTGAACTCGATGAAATCAATAAGCAGTTTTCTGGAAAAACAAGCATTGTCAATAGGACAGATTTATCATTCATTGCAATTGCTACGGCGCTCCAGGTTACAAAATCTCTTGTGTTTCCATATGTGGCGGAGAAGTTTGATTATGGTAAGAGCTTTGACCCATCAGAAAGGCTCGCCCATAACGATAAATCTATTGAAAGAGCGCATAGAGAGGCGAATGATAGATTTAGGGATAAACATAAGGAGAAGCATGGAACAGGCCATTGGATTAATATTTTGTATCAGACTGTTCCATATGATATTACGAAAGGCTCCAAAGATTTAGGAATAAACATGGGTGGAAAATACCATCGCATGTATACGCTTGGACATGACCCCATATTAGGCTGGTTTTTTGGAACCGCTAATATTTTGACCGATTGCATTACGTTTCACAATTTTAATACAAACAGAATATCCAGGGTGGATCCGGTTACAGGCGGGAGAAAGATGGTTATTACCCCGGAAGTAGTATTTATGGGCCAGATGTTCAAAGAATGCTATGACGAGGTCAGAGCAGATTTTTTGAATCTGCCGGCTGCTTTATTTGCGCAGGCACAGCATCTTAAATCCGATGAATTTACAAAGCTGGGTTTGCCAGTGCCATTGCTTTCAAGTATAAATGAGGAGTTCTCCAGTAAGCTATACCGTGAAAACTATGATGCATTATGCTTTGCGCGAGATGCTAAAATTGTGGGAGTCTCATTTGTTGTATCAAAGTTATTCGATATCATCATTTCGCTTACGCATGGGTTATTCAGAAAGGCGGACGAGGATAAGGACTGGTTTGAGGTGAGGACTAGAAAGATATTGCTGATTTCAAATTCCATTGCATCAACAAGTACGATTATCCAGACTGCAATAACTAAGAATCCTAAGAATTTAGATATAGGGAGTTTGGTAAATGCGATTACACATTTATTCTCTGATGTGAGATTTATAGCAAAAATAAAGCAAGAGTTTATTAACAATGAAATAGCAGGCAGAGTCCAGAAAGAAATTGCAGAGATTGATGCCTTGTTTGAAGATAGCATGAGCCTGTCCTGAAAATCAGAAATCCCAGACGGCCACGGGCGACATAGGCGTCCGGGATGGAGTCTCTGCCAACGATTGGTCATAGCCCGAACGCCTTTCTGGTGCTTTCCACATCATCAGTGCTGCAGCCTACCATCTCTGCAATCTGCGTATCTGTAAAGTCCGGATTGCACTGCAAAGTCCTGAATATCTGTGCTGACAGAACCAGACCCTCCTTCCGGCCTTCCTTCCAGCCCTCCTCCTGGCCTTTCTTCATCGCCTCCTGCTGCTTTACCTGGATATCTTCCTCGTAGCTGTATTCCGCTATCAGCATATTGGTCACCTCGCTCCCTTTCCGCTTGAGATAATCCGACAGGATTCCCTGCCTGATGCATTCATTGATTGCCCGCTTTATCGAATCCTCTTCTATCGAGTGCTCCCTCACCTTATCCACGAACAGGCTGTACTCCCTTAATATCCCGCATTTTTTCAGGATTATATGCGCTTTGTTGGAATTGATGTTTATGACCTTCACCTTCAGCTCCGCGGAATTTCCGCCGGGCGCGTCCAGAAAGGCATCGGACAACCGCAGCTCCTTCTCCAGTGGGAACTCTTCCGTGCCGTTATAAAAGGTATAGAACTCTGGCGTCGGTATCTTCACCTGCGTCGTCCTGTACCGAGCCTTCTTCTCCACCAGCTGCTCGTAGGCCCTCCTCACGTACATCAGGCAGCGCAGGGGCATGTTGGGGTTCACGGTGCTCTGGCGCTCCCCCAGCACCAGCACCCTGCCGTCCGCCTCGAAGGAGATATCGTTCTTGAAATTCTTGTACAGCACGTCTCCGACCCTTACCTTCCGGATGATGCCTTCGTCTTGATATGGTCGATGAAGATCTTCCGGATCTCCCGGTTCGGGATGGCCAGCTGGCAGGTGTCCCCGTCAGCATCCCCCCGCATGGTCAGGTGTCCGGTCATGAAGATCATGCTCCAAAGGTTGTCCCGTATTGCTGTACAGATTCCGATAGGTGAGCTCCTGGTTCACCCTCTTCGCGACGCTCTCTCCGTTTACCAGAAGCTCCAGCTCCCGCCTGGTGCCCGGCTTTGCTGTCTGCATGAAGCTGCGGATGATGTCGTTCCCGTTGGTACCTGCCCAAAAGGCCCTGGGGGAAGCATTCGGGTCAGCCCGCAGGTCTGCGCAGTAATTGATGACATCCCAGGGGCAGTACACATCCGCGTTGCCGAAGCGGTATCCGTCATACCATTCCTTGGCCAGGCCGAACCTGTCCTCATACCCGTAATAACGGAGTATTTCTTTCACTTCCCTGTCGGAAAAGCCGAAATGCTCATCGAACTGGACGTTCATCACGGAGAATGCCGCAGGTTGTTCAGACCGGTAAAAATACTCTCCTTCGCGATTTTCAAACAGCCTGTCATTACCGCGAACTGGAGGAAATCATTGCTCTTCAATGCCCGGCTGTAGAGGTTGCGGATCAGCTTGACCATATCGTCGCAGTAGCCGAAGTGCCGGGCCTTGTCCAGGGGCACATCGTACTCGTCAATCAGGAGGGCGGCCTTCTGGCCATAGTGCTTATATAGGCACTGGCACAATGTCCGCAGGCTTTCTGCCAGGACATCATCCGTCATGACATAGGCCGCCTCCCCGTTTCCGCCGACTGCGATGAGCTGCCTATACCGTCCTCTTTCATTTTCCGTGAGCTGTCCGCTTTCCGAAAGGAACTGGAACCGCATGGCCTCGTTGCCGATGATGGCGCACAGCATCTGCCGTGCCGTAGTCCCCGCCGCTGACATCCTTCATGCTGACGGAAAGCACAGGGAACTTCCCCATATACTTGTCGCACAGCTCCGTCTCCCTGGCGATATCCAGCCCTTCAAAGAGGCGGCTGTCACAGCCGTACTCGAAGAAGCATTTGAGCATGCTCATGTTCAGGGACTTCCCGAACCTGCGGGGCCGCGTGAACAGATGGACTTCGCTCCAATTGTGCAGCAGCTCCGTTATCAGGCCGGTCTTATCGATATAGTAGAAGCCTTCTGTACGTAATTTTTCGAAATTATCGATGCCCACAGGCAGCTTTACAGTGTTGTCCATGCTTTGGGAGCCCCTTTCTGGAAGCTTTCTAGCATTAGCTTAACACAGATTTACAGCCCCAACAACTCTATATCCCCAATTTATAACACCTTCAAAAACACGCCAAATAGGGATGGAACAGACAGAAAATATGTGCTATACTGTTTTCACATAAAATAAGGAGAAGCACAATAAAGGAGAAGCCGCAATGCCCGATAGAAGACAGCAGCTCATAAACGTATTCCAGGACACCCAGAAATTCTACACAGAAAACAAGACCCTGTCCGCCGCAGTATCCTACGGGCGGCAGAACGCGAAGCTATACGAAGCGGACGACTACCCGCAGCTCCCCGCCGCAGCCCCAAAGCCCGGCGGCGTCCAGGTAACTGCCGCCAAGACCTTCCAGGCGGCCATGAGCCTGCACGAGGCATCCCCGGACAAGAAAATCGCCGTCCTGAACTTCGCCTCAGCCACCAGGCCCGGAGGCGGCGTGAAGAACGGCAGCAGCGCCCAGGAGGAGAGCCTGTGCCGATGCTCCACGCTGTATCCCACAATCGACAGCGGCCGGTTCTGGGAGAGATACTACAATGTGAACCGCGAGAAAAGGGACAACCGCCATACCGATGCCTGCATCTATTCCCCGGGGGTCATCATCTGCAAGACGGACGATTCAATCCCCGAAAGGCTTCCGGAGGAGGACTTCGTCACGGTGGACGTGATTGCCTGCGCCGCCCCGAACCTGCGAAACGTGCCCTCGAACCGGCACAATCCGGAGACCGGCAGGCCCGTAAAGATGGACTCCCGGGAGCTGTACGCCCTGCATGTAAAGCGGGCGAAGCACATCCTGCACATAGCCGCGGCCAATGAGGCGGACATCCTGATCCTCGGCGCATTCGGCTGCGGCGCGTTCCAGAACGACCCGGATACGGTGGCAGAGGCCTATGGCGCAGCCCTGGAGGAGTACCGGGACAGGTTCCACAGCATCGTGTTCGCAATCTACTGTGGCGGCAATGACAAATCGAATTTCAGCGCATTCGAGAAGCGGTTGGGAAAGTAAGAAATTTGAGCTTTTGCGATATAGTTAAAAACGGAGGGATGAATTATGCAATTAGGAATCAGATTACATGACACTGCAAAGTGCCCTTTCGAGGAGCGAATCGCGGATGTGCACAGAATGGGCTTCGCCTGCGGCCAGTTGGCTTTGTCCAAGCTGATTGACGAGTTCCCTACGACAGACGAGACGTTGACGCCGGGGCTTGCCATGTACATAAAGAATGTGTTCGCACGAAACCAGGTGGATATTGCCGTGCTTGGCTGCTATCTGAATCTGGCCAATCCGGATAAAGGACAGCTGGCGGAGACGATTCGTCATTATCTGGCCCATATCCGCTTTGCGTCATGGCTGGGCTGTGGCATGGTGGGTACGGAGACAGGGACGCCGAATGAGTCCTATAGTTATACGCCGGAGTGCCATACAGAGGCCGCATTGCTTACGTTCATGGAAAACCTAAGGCCGGTTGTTGCCTATGCGGAAAAGATGGGCGTAGTGATAGGCATCGAACCGGTCTGCCGTCATATCGTGGGCACGCCGAAACGTGCAAGACGGGTGCTGGATGAGATAGCCTCCCCAAACCTGCAGATTATATTCGATCCGGTAAACCTGCTGGATGCGGGGAACTATAGAGAAAAGGATTCTGTCATAGAGGAAGCCATCGAACTGCTGGGGCCTGATGTGGCGGCGATTCATCTGAAGGACTGCGTGATGCGGGACGGAGAATTAATCTTCACAGGATGCGGGCAGGGAGAGATGGACTACAAACCAATCTTAAGATTCGTGAAGGAGCACAAGCCTTTCATCCATGTGCTGCTGGAAGAGACCAGACCGGAGAACAGCCAGAGGGCAAGGCATTACATGGCAAGGATGTACGGGGAGGCGTAATGGAAGGCGCATCTCCCATTACATCGTTGCATTTTACATATAGCGTGTCGGGACAAAAAGAAAGGTGAAGACAGAATTATGATAAAAGACATGTTCGGAACAGACAGGCTGAAAATCAACCTCCACCTCCATACCACGGAGTCCGACGGCCATAAGACGCCGGAAGAGGCCGCGGCCATATACCGGGAGGCGGGCTATGACATCATCGCTGTGACGGATCACTGGAAATACCGGGAAAGCGGGGCTATCGGCGGCCTGCGCATCCTCTCCGGGGCGGAGTACAATATCGGCGGCGGCAACGGCGCGGAGGGCGTGTTCCACATCCTGGCCCTGGGCTGCAGCCGGGAACCGCATATCCCCGGAGAGGCCGGGCCCCAGGCCATAATCGATGCGATCAATGGCTGCGGCGGCATGGCTGTGCTGGCCCACCCGGCATGGTCGCTGAACACGGTGGAGCAGACCGCAGGGCTGGAGGGAATCGGGGCCACGGAAATCTACAACACGGTATCGGACGCGGGGGAATCCTCCCGCCCCTATTCCGGGGATTTCGTGGACGCGTCGGCCTGCAGGGGGCGGCTGTATCCCCTGATTGCCGATGACGACACCCATTATTACAACGGAGAGGACGAGACAGCCTCCTATATCATGCTGGCCTGCGGCCCCCAGGCAACGGACGCCGAACTGCTGGAGGCAATCCGGAGGAAGGCGTTCTACGCCACCCAGGGCCCGGAGATCCATCTCCTCCGGGAGGGGAACCGCGTCACCATGAAATGCAGCCCGGCCGTCCGCATCTCCTTTTTCTCCAATGCGGTCTGGGCCAGGGGGAGATGTTTCCGCGGCAGCGGCCTGACGGAGGGCTCCTGCGAAGTCCAGCCCTTCGAGACGTTCATCCGGGCGGAGGTGACGGACGCGGACGGGAGGAGGGCCTGGAGCAATACCATGGATTTACGGCAGTAGACGAAAAAAAAAATATTTTTTTCAAAAAGGCTTGACTTTTTGCCTGGGGGGGTAAAATAGATATTCAGCAGGATACATTTCCTATATCTAATTTTACTTATTCCAGGAGGGAAAGAAAAATGAAAAAACGTGTTCTTCTAGCCTTGACGATGGCAATGGCAACGGCCGCAATGTTCATTTCTCCGGCCTTGTCCGACATGGCAGGTCTGCCTTCGATGGTAGTGTCCGCCACCAGCAACAACACAACTCCGCCGACTCAGACACCTCCGTCCCAGAATCGGCCTACGGCCAGCGGTAACAATACCCAGAGGCCTGCAGGCGGGAGCGGGGCTGTGGTCGCTCCGGTTCCGGCACCTGTAGGGAGCACGATCGCGGTGGACAACCAGTCCGGATTTGGTGTGGCGATTACCACGCAGGGCGTGAGCGGACTGGCCGGATTGGCAGCGGGAGAGACCCTGGTGCCCACAGTTTCCCCTTGGGGATTGTCCCAGGCTGCTGTGAACAGAGCCATGTCCCTGGGCGGCCAGGCGGCTTACTCGATCGACATCTCCATGATCGTACCCCAGAGGAACGCCAACAACAATAAGGTGACTCAGCTGAGCGCGCCGATCAACATCGTGCTGCAGAGGCCCGAGGCCCAGGACGGAAATACATATGACTTCATGGTCATCCGTGAGCACAATGGCGTGCTGACGAACCTGTCCGACCTGGACAGCAATCCGGACACCATCACGATCAGCACTGACCAGTTCTCTGTCTATACCGTCATCTATGCGCCCAAGGGTGTGTTCCCTACGGCGGCAGGATCCAGGGCGAAGGATTCCGTTCCCAAGACCGGTGACCAGCTTCCTGCGGCAGTGCCTGTGACAGTGACCGTATGCCTTGCGGCTCTGGCTATGACAGCAGTTGCCCTGAACAAGAAGAAAAGAGCGTAAGCTTTAGGCGGGCATAGCTATGAAAGGAGGAGGAAAGTCATCTTTCCCCCTCCTTTTTTCGGTAGAAGGGCTGGAGGATGGGATAAATGAAGACGAAGTACGCAGGATTTCAGAAGACGGTTGCGTCCGCATATCTGCTGTCGATTTTTGCGGCGCTGCCGCTTTATATGCGGGACGGCTTCTATATGCTGGCCGACGCGAAATATCTCTTTTTCCGGAGCGTGTCCATGATCTTCCTGCTGCTGTGGCTGTCCGGCGCTGCCCTGTCCGGCGTCTGCAGGTGGCGCAGGGGACATTTTCCGGGGGAAGTCCGGAGGGGCAGGACATGGGACGGGCATTCCGGCACGGACGGCTTCGCGATTTGTTTTGCGCTGTTTTCCGTGCTGTCTTATGTGTTCAGCGCCTATAAGGACACGGCGTTTACGGGCTTCTCCGGCTGGTATATGGGGCTGCTGACGCAGCTTTTCCTGGTGGGGGGATATTTCCTGGTGAGCCGGTGGCATGAGAGGGAGAAGATGGTCTCCGGCATTGTCTGGATCTCCGTCACCGCGGTGTGCCTGCTGGGGGTCCTGAACCGCATGGGCTACGATCCCCTGGGCACATATGAGGGGATGGACTGGTGGGAGTGGAACCGGAGGAATCTCATTTCCACTGTGGGGAATATCAACTGGTACTGCGGCTATCTGGTGGTGGCGGTCCCTCTCCTGCTGTACTGCTTCTGGGCAGGGGAGGGGTGGAAGCGGATACCCGCCGGGGCCGTGGCCTTTGTGGGGACGGCAGCCATCTTCCTGCAGGGGAGCGCCAGCGGGATTGTGGGCCTGGGGGCGATGTACGCGGTCCTTCTGTTCGCCTCCCTGAAGGAGCTGCGATTGCTTCTGCGCTTCCTGGAGACTGTGCTGCTTCTGCCCCTGTTCTGCTTTTTGGCATGGCTGATTCGGATGGATCTGATCCTTCCCTATGACATAGAGGAAATCGTCGAGAGGATCTTCACGCCTTTTTGGGGGATTCCGCTGTGGCTGCTGGCAGTGGGAGCCGTGGCTCTGAGGATGATTTACGTCAGGACAGGCAAAGACTGCCTGAAAGACGGCAGGGCGCTCAGGGCTGTGTCCCTGCTTGGGGCAGTTCTGGTGCTTGGGGCGGTACTGGTGCTTGCGGGATGCCAGATATCGGATGAAATCTGGAGATTCTTCGGAGGATTCTCCTTCCTGCGGCTGGACAGCGCCTGGGGAAGCGGGCGGGGAGCGGTCTGGACGGCTGCATGGAAGGGATTCTGGAGGAGCGGCTTCACCGGCTGTCTCTATGGCGTGGGGCCGGACTGCTTCGCGAGATATTTCTATGAACAGGAGTCCCTTGCCCTGCAGGCGCCGATCTTGTGGGAGGAGGGCTCCATATATGCCAATGCCCACAACGAATGGCTGAACATGCTGGTGAACCAGGGGATTCTGGGGGCAGCAGCCTATCTGGGCTTCTTCCTTTCGGCATTTGCCAGGTTCTGGAAAAGGCGGGAGGGGAACCCTAGGATGACGGCGGGCATGATGGCCGTGGCGGCTTACGGGGCCAACCAGTTCTTCAGCTTCGGGCAGGTGGTGGCCACGCCGCTGATTTTTCTGGTGATCGCGGTATGCGAGAAGGAGTGCCGGAGGATAGACAGGGAGAAGGAGAGATTACATGGATAAGAACAGAGGAAATGCGCCCGTGGACAGATGGAAGGTCATCGCGGGCATTTGCATCGCGGTGGCAGTGGCGGCTGGGGTAGCGCTGGTGTGCCTGCTGCGGGACTTCTATGGCGAAGAGATGGAATCGGAGACGAAGATGGAGGAGCTGCGGGGGGTATCGCTGGAGGCGGAGGGCGCAGAGGAGACCGGGGAGGAGGGCGGAGAGGATACGGAGGCCCAGCCTGCCGAGGCTCCGGCAGCCACACAGAAGCCTCTGGAGAAGAACCCCTACGGGGACCTCTTCGTCCAGAACGGGGACATGGCATTATGGCTGACAGTGGACGGGACGGCCATCGACTATCCCGCCATGCAGACCCCGGAGGACGAGAACTATTATCTGGAACGGGATTTCGACGGGAATGAGGACAAGGCAGGGTGCCTGATCCTGGACACGGACAGCGCGCTGTACGGGGAAAACCTTACCACGAACCTCATCATCCATGGGCATAACATGAAGGCAGGGACTATGTTCGGCGGGCTGATGCAGTATGAGGACGAGGGCTACGCAGCGGAACATAAGCGCATGGAGGTCCATACCAGGACAGACAAAAGGGAGTATGAAGTCATAGCTGTCTTCTACAGCCAGGTGTATTACCCCACGGATACGGTGTTCAAGTATTACAACTTTTTCCATGCGGACACGGAGATGGAATTCAACTATTTCTACGACGGCATCAAGGAGCTGTCCCTGTACGACACGGGAGTGACGGCGAAGCTGGGGGACCATTTCCTGACGCTGTCCACCTGCTCCTATCAGGTGGAGGACGGGCGCTTCGTGGTGGTGGCGAAAGAGGTGGGCAGGGAGGAGAAGTATGAATCTCCGGATTAAGGGGGGCTTCGGCGGCGAGTAAAAGGAATTAGCGTATGCAGAAGTATCAACTACAGCAAGAAGAACCTTGAGGGGATACTTCAGAACGAGAGCCCACAGTATAATAGGCAACAAGGCAGGATAAAGCGTAGGGATAAAGAAATTTAATGTGAATTTTATTGTAAAGCCATGTGTTTTTTTGTATAATTGAAGTGCGGCGAGAGTAAGCTATATCGTATGTTTTTGTCACAGATTTTTAGAAATCGAGGTGATAAGGTGCCGGACGATACAAAACAGACGCAGGAAGTCAATGGGACACGCCCCATGGCAAAGCGTACTGCAAAAAACAGTGTCTTTTTAGACCTTTTCCAAGATAAAAAGAATTTGTTGAAGCTGTATAAAACATTACACCCAGAGGATACAGACGCAACGGAGGACACGCTGGATATTGTAACAATAGACAATGTTCTGACAGACAATCTCTATAATGATTTGGGTGTCATGGTGGGTAACCTGATTAGCAGAGAAGTGGAGGTAGTAACGATTATGATGAGTCTATTTGATAATGAGCAGATAATGAGAACATATTGGAAGGATATGGAAAATACTCTTGCTCATAAGAAGGACAGGGAAACAGCCGAAAGAATGATTAAGGATGGAGAACTCTCTCTGGAAAAGATTGCACAGTATGTACCAGCTTTATCAATGGACGAACTAAAAGAACTTGAAGCAGAAGTTATGCAGTTGGCGTAATCAATCAGAATCAAATACAGAGCCGCGGTGGGCCTTACGGTACTGGCTGGGCGTCATGCCCGTGACCTTTTTGAACTGGCGCATGAAGTGCAGCTCATTGTCATACCCGCAGAATGCCGCCAGGGAGGAGACAGTCATCTCCGAGATGCACAGATAGAGCTGCGCGTACCTGATCCGGGCCCGGATGATGTCCTGGATACAGGTGGTGTCGAAGAACTGCTTATACAAATGTTGAAAATGGGATATGCTCAGGTGGAGCCTTTGGGCCAGCCGGGGCGTGTCCCATTTTTGCCAGGGAGCGTTCTGGATTTCCATGCGCAGCTCGCTCATGGGGTAATAATAGGGATTGCCCGTATTGTCATTGGGGGCCGCGTGCACCTGGTCGGCCAGGGAATAAAGCAGGGCATGCATCAGGGAATCGATCGCCTGAGGGCTGTGGGGGCGGGCCGACAGCTTTTCCTGCACCACCAGTCTGGCGTAATCCGTCAGCGTCCCGAGACAGGGGAGCGTAAAGGGGCGGTTCACAGGAATTGCAAGTTCTCGCAGGAGCCCTTCGTCCTCCCCCAGCAGCTCGAAATGGATCCAGTCGTCATTGTAATGGGGATTCCGGCAGCCATAATGCACAGGAGAACCTGCGCCGTAGACCATCACTGTGTTGGGCCCGAAATCCGTCGCTTCGCCATCAATCTCAAAATAGGACGCCGTCTTGATGAGCAGCAGGGCATGATCCTCGTAGCCGCCAGGACAGGAACGGTGGAACTTCATCTTATGCATTGAGTCATAGCCGCAGACATTCACCGTAATCATCGCATATCCCCTTTCGTCTATCGTGGCTTAGGCAGCCACAGATAATGCCGCGCCTCGCGGGCTTCCCCGACATGCATCATTGCAGAAAAAGTCAGTTGATTACATTTTAGGAAATGGGAAAAGGTTTGTCAATATGGTAACATGGAAAAAGGAACGCGAAGAGAAAGCGATTCAGAAATTCAGAAAGACACAGAAGGAGGGATTTCCCATGATACACAACCCCATCCTGCGGGGATTCCACCCGGATCCGTCCATCATCCGGGCAGGAGCAGACTACTATATCGCCACGTCCACCTTCGAGTGGTGGCCGGGCGTGCGCATTCACCATTCCAGGGACCTTGTCCACTGGAGCCTGATAGGATACCCCCTCACCCGCATGTCCCAGATGGACCTTCGGGGCGTGGGGCCCTCCCAGGGGATATGGGCGCCCTGCCTGACATATGACAATGGTGTCTTCTATCTGGTGTACACCATAGTGAAAGCCTTTTACTGCAATATGTACGACACGGAGAACTACCTGGTGACGGCGGAGGACATCCATGGCCCCTGGTCGGAGCCGGTGGCGCTGAACAATTTCGGCTTCGACCCCTCCCTGTTCCACGATGACGACGGCCGCAAATACATGGTCAGCATGGTGACGGACCACAGGGTGCCCAAGAAGTACGCAGGCCGCCTGGTGCTGCAGGAGTTCGATGCCGCCGGGCGGCGAATGGTCGGACCGGTGAGGGACATCTACCGCGCCGACGGCATCTTTCTGGAGGGGCCGCATATCTTCAAGCGGGACGGCTGGTACTATCTCTTCAGCGCGGATACCGGCACAGGGGAAGCCCATGGCCAGACCATACAGCGGGCCAGGGATATCTGGGGGCCCTATGAGATGTATCGGCCCGCGGACGCCTGCAGGCAGGAGGGGGAGGCGTACTCCATCCTGACCTCCCGCCATCATGAGGACATCCTGCTCCAGAAGGCCGGGCACTGCGATTTGGTGGAGACGCCGGAGGGAGAGTGGTATATGGTGCATCTGTGCGGCAGGGCCTCAGAAGACCGCAATCCTGATGATGCGGAGCGCTTCGCTGGAGCCAGGCGCTACATGCTGGGCCGGGAGACAGCCATCCAGAAGGTGCGCTGGACGGAGGACGGGTGGCTGGAGCTGGCAGAGGGAGGGAATGTGCCCCGGGAGGAGGTGGAGCCGCCGAAATGCCGGGAGAGGACAGAAAGCAAAGCGGAATGTGCGAAGTGCCAGGAGAGGACAGAAAGCAAATCGGAATGTGCGAAATGCCAGGAGAGGACAGAAAGCAAAGCGGAATGTGCGAAGGGCCTGGAGAGGACAGAAGGCAAAGCGGAATGTGCGAAGGGCCTGGAGAGGACAGAAAGCAAAGGGAAATACGCGGAATGGCTGGTAGAGGCAGAAAGCAAAGCGGAATGTACAGAAAGGACAGATGTGGCAAAAAGGGCAGCAGCCGGAGAGCCGGACAGTGCAGAACAGAAGCAGCTCCTGCCAGGCAGGGCGCTGGTGCGGGACGATTTCGATGCGCCCACTCTGCACCTGGACTATCAGTCCCTGCGGGTTCCCATGGACGAGCGCCACATTTCCCTGACGCAGCGCCCGGGGTGGCTGCGGATGTACGGGAGAAGCGGCCTGGCTTCCCGTTTTGCCCAGACCCTGATCGCCAGGCGGGTCACGGAGTACCATATGGACGCGGCGTGCTGCCTGGCCTTTGAGCCGGAGGTCTTCAAGCAGATGGCGGGGCTGATATTGATGTACGATACGGACAATTACCTGTATCTGCACCTTTCCCATGACGAGGACGTGGGAAAATGCATCACTCTGCTGAAGGCGGAGAACAAGAGGTACGAATACCTGACGGAGTATATACCGATAGAAAAAGAACGCGATATCGTCCTGCAGATATCCCTGCGGGGGACGCAGGCACAGTTCTCCTACGGATTCCGGGGGGAGGCATTGCGGAACATAGGGGCCGGCGTCAATGCAAGCTTCCTTTCGGACGAAGCCTGCAGGGAGGGGTGGTTCACCGGGGCCATGGTGGGGATCTGTTGCCAGGATTTGACAGGCTTTGGGAAACATGCGGACTTTGACTGGTTTGAGGTGAAATGTATGCGGGAGTCGGAACAGTAGCGGAATTCCGGATGCAATGGGCCCGGGCGGCAGTGGGGCATACGGGCCGGGAAGCTGTGGGGAACGGGCAGCGCGGCGAAACGCGGCTATGCATCGGACAGTAGCTTTGCATTGGACAGCGGCTATGCATTGGGCTACACCTTTGTAGTGAAATGCGAAAGCAAAGAAAACAGAGATGACAGGAAGGTAATAGAACGTGATAGAGCGCAATGGAAAGAATAAGCGAGAGGAGAGCATGGACATGAACGGACATGAAGAATGGACGGATGCCGTAATCGCGAAGATTCGTCAAAAGATGGAATGGGTCAGCGAGAAGAACAGAGAAAAGATTCCCTACAGAACCGATGGGAACGGCGACTATGACGACAGGTCGGACGCTTCAGGGCAGTGGCGCATGGACGACGGCCTGAACTGGTGGACCAACGGCTTCTGGGGAGGGATCATGTGGCTCTTATACCAGGACACGGGAGAGCAGCGCTATGCCGACATCGCCCGGGTCTCGGAACGGAAGCTGGAGCAGTGCTTTGCGGATTTCTACGGCCTGCACCACGATGTGGGCTTTATGTTCGTGCCCACGGCGGTGGCGGACTATAAGCTCACCGGGAACCCGGATTCCAGAAGGATTGCCCTGCACGCCGCCACCCTCCTGGCGGGACGCTTCAACCCGGTTGGGAAGTTCATCCGTGCCTGGAACGACTTGGAGGAGGACACCAGGGGCTGGGCCATCATCGACTGCATGTTCAACCTCTCGCTGCTGTACTGGGCCAGCGAGGAGAGCAAAGACCCAAGGTTCCGCCAGATTGCCATGCTGCACGCGGACACCGTGCGGAAGAATTTCGTCCGGCCTGACGGCTCCGTATGCCACATCGTGGAATTCGACCCGGAGACGGGAGAGATGGTGAAAAGCCACGGCGGCCAGGGCTGCGGGGAGGGCTCCGCCTGGACCAGGGGCCAGGGCTGGGCACTGTACGGTTTCATGATAAGTTATATACATACGGGAAAACAGGAATACCTGGATACGGCGAAGCGTGTGGCGGATTACTGCCTGGCGAACATCCCGGAGAGCGGCATCATCCCAGTGGACTTCCGCCAGCCGACAGAGCCGGCCTATGAGGACTCCTGCGGGGCCTGCGTGATTGCGGGAGGTCTGCTGGAGCTGGCCCGGCATCTGCCGGAGGAGCAGCGCGGCAGATATGAAGACGCAGCGGTGAAAATCCTTCGGGCCATAGCGGACGCCCGGGCGGACTTCGGCCGGGGATGCGACGCCATCGTCCAGAACTGCAGCGCGGCCTACCATTCCCCGGAGCATCATTTCACCATGAGCTACGCGGACTATTATTTCATAGAAGCCATGTACAAGGTGAAGGGCGTGGGCAGGTTGCTATGGTGATCAGTCTGAAGAATTCGGCTCTGTTTATGGCATAAGACTGTGCTGGGCCTTCTGCAATTCAATCCTTGCGAACATGGCAACCTTTGTGTTATGATAGGAAAAGATATCCGGGCTGTCAGGGGGGCGGCCCTGGAGGAAAGACACAGGAAAAGGATGCCATAAGGCGACGGCCATGCAGAAAAAGAACGGAAAATATGATTTAAGACAAAGAGCGGGAAGCGGAAAGCGTATGAAGATACTGGTCATATGCCTGGCGCTTCTTGTCGTTTTCAGCGCAGCCTCCTGGATTTATGTGGACGGGCTGGCGTATAAGACAGTAAATGTGGAGGCAGGCATCGAGGTGTCTGCCTCGGACATTTTGAAGCAGGCGGACAGCGGGGCTGTCTTCACCCAGGACAGCCAGCCCTTCGATATCGCGGTGCCGGGGGAATACCGGGTGAGGGTGAAGAGCGGCCTGTTCACCCACAGCTGCACACTGGTCATCCAGGACACCATCCCGCCCGCGGCTACGGCCGTGCCCGTGATGCATGAGGCGGGGGAGGCTTTCGGCGCATCGGCCTTTGTGACCGATATCACGGACGCCACACAGGTCACCGTGTCCTATGTGAAGGAGCCGGACTTCTCCCGGACGGGCGAGCAGGAGGTCCAGGTCATCCTGACGGACAGGGGCGGAAACTGGACGGTGGTGGATTCCACGCTGTACCTGATCCGGCTGGCGGAGGACGTGACCATGGAGGCCGGAGGGGAAGCGCCGGATATCTACAGCTTCGTGGAGGCGGGAAGGGATGCCGCGTTTCTGACACGGATGTCGGAAATCGATTTCAATCAGGTGGGAGACCATGAGGTGCTGTTGGAGATAGACGGGGAGACCTATGCCTCCACGCTGCGGGTGGTGGACACTGTGCCGCCCCGGCTGGAGGTCCATGACGTGGAGAGCTTCCTCCAGGTGCCCGGAAAGCCGGAGGATTTCGTGGCGTTGGCAGAGGACGCCACGGAGCTCGCGTTCTCTTTCCGCCAGGAGCCGGATCTGTCCCTTGCGGGCACCCAGGAGGTGGAGATCGTGGCCAGGGACAGCGGAGGGAACGAGACGGCAGCCACGGCCCGCCTGACGCTGCGGGAGGACACTGAGGCTCCGGTGATCCACGGGGCGGTGGATCTGGATTACTTTCTGGGGGAGAGCATATCCTATCGGAAAAACGTCACGGTGGAGGACAACTGCCAGGAGGGCGTGACGCTGGAGGTGGATACCTCGGGCGTGGACCTGACCACGGAGGGGACCTATCCGGTCACTTACACGGCGACAGACCTTGCGGGCAACCAGTCCAGCGCCACGGTGAACCTGACCGTCAGGGCAAGGATGTACAGCGAGGAGGAGATGTATGCCTATGCCGATGCGGTGCTGGAGGAGATCATCGAGCCGGACATGAGCCTGCGGGACAAGGCCTGGGCCATCTACAGCTATGTGCTGAGCAATGTGTCCTACATCAACCATTCGGAGAAGGGGGACTGGATCCGGGCCGCTTATGAGGGCCTGGTGGATAAAAAAGGGGACTGCTATGCCTATGCCTGTACGGCTAAGGCCCTGCTGACCAGGGCCGGAATCCCCAATCTGGACATCAGGAGGATCCCCACCAGCTTTGAGCATTACTGGAACCTGGTGGACGTAGGGGAAGGGTGGTATCATTTCGACACCACGCCCAGGCCGGACCACCCTACCATCTTCCTGTGGACGGACGCAGAGCTCATGGAATACAATGCGGAGCATTACGGCGCGTTCGACTATGACCCCGCCCTGTACCCGGAGATCAATTAGAATCCGGCGGCACGGCGGGCTCCATGGAAGTTAAGAAAGAATATACAATTACGAAACAACTTCATGTAGGAATAGGATACAAATCCGGATTACTATGGCAGTGGACGGGGAGGAAAGCCAGGTTACGGAAAGGCATGGTATACATATGAAGAAATTAGGAGTCATCGGCGGCCTGGGCCCCATGGCGACAGCATATTTCCTGCAGCTGATCACCCAGATGAGCGATGCGGAGACGGATCAGGAGCATATGGAGATCCTGCTCCACAGCAATCCCCGGATTCCCGACCGCACCAGGTTCATTCTGGGCCAGAGCGAGGAGGATCCGCTGCCGCAGATGGTAGAGATTGGGATTGACCTGAGGAGTCAAGGAGCGGAGATGATTGCCGTTCCCTGCGTCACGGCGCATTATTTCCGGAAGAGGCTGGAAAGGGAGATCGGCATTCCCATTCTGGATGCCATCCGGGAGACGGCGCTCAGCCTGAGGGCAGCGGGAATCCGCAGGGCAGGGATCATGGGGACGGACGGCACCATTGAGAGCGGGCTGTTCCAGCGGGCCCTGGCGGAGGAGGGGATTACGTCCGTGCTCCCTGACCGGTCAGGTCAACAGGCGGTCATGGACATCATCTATAAAGAGGTAAAGGCCGGACGGCCGGTGGACTTTCTGGCTTTCCGGCAGGTGGCCCGGGAACTGGCCGATGCAGGGGCCCAGACCGTGATCCTGGCCTGTACGGAGCTGTCTTTGGTGAAGCGGGATTTTGAGCTGGGGGATGGTTTCCTGGACGTGATGGAAGTGCTGGCGCGGAAGGCGGTTTTGACCTGCGGCCGCCTGAATCCCCGGTATGAATGCCTGCTGGGCGTCGCGAGTGCATCCGGCGAACGCCCAGTATGAATGCCTGGTGAGCCATCGCGAGTGCATCCGGCGAACGCCTGGTATGAATGCCTGCTGGGGATCGCGAGTGCATCCGGCGAACGCCCGGAAAGAATGCCTGGTGGGGATTGCGAGTGCATCCGGCGAATGCCCGGAAAGAATGCCTGATGGGAATCGCCAGTGCATCCGCTGAATTCCCAGGCAATTCTCTGCATTGCTTTACTTTTTGGGTATGGTGATGTGGCGCCGCATGGGAGTTTGGGAAATATAAGCTACCTGAGTTCCGGACAGGCTATACCGGGAGATAAACGAATTTCGGGTATAAAAATATATCCGGGAATGGACGGGAAAATTCCCATTGACCGGATTAGTCTCAGCATCCATGGTTCGGTATTTTTGGTAATTTTGGCAATATTCGAAGGAGCACTTATGCAGAACAATGTATTGGACTACTTAAATCATATCGTAAAGCAGAAACCTGCAAAGACGGCCTTCTCCGACGGCACGGAGGCCTTGAGCTTTCGGGAAGTATACGACCTGAGCCGCAGCGTCGGAAGCTTCCTCCACAAAAAGGGAATCTACAGAAAGCCCGTGGTGGTCTTCATGCGGAAATCCCCGAAAGAGGTGGCGGCCTTCTTCGGCGTGGTGGCAGGCGGCGATTTCTATGTGCCCATCGACGAGGAGATGCCCGCGGGGAGGATCCAGCTGATACTGGACAATGTGCGCTCGCCCCTGATCATCTGCGACCGGGAGACGGAGGAGACGGCCAGGACGTTCCGGATCGGGGAGGGGGAGATTGTGCTCTTCCATGAGATGGCGCAGTGCGGGATTGATGACGGGGCACTGGAGGAGATTCACCGGAATGCCATCGATACAGACCCGATTTACATCGTCTTCACCTCCGGCTCCACCGGAATCCCCAAGGGCGTGGCGGCCTGCCACAGGTCTGTGATAGACTATATCGAGCGGCTGTCGGAGGTGCTGGGCTTTGGGGAGGAGACGGTCTTCGGGAACCAGTCGCCGCTGTATTTCGACGCCTGCCTGAAGGAGCTGTATCCCACGCTGAAATTCGGGGCCACCACCTACCTGATTCCCAGGGAGCTTTTCTCCGTTCCGGTGAAGCTGGTGGAGTATCTGAACGCCCACGGAATCAATACCATCTGCTGGGTGGTCTCCGCCCTGACCATGGTAAGCGCTTTCGGCACCTTTGATACGGTAAAACCAAAATTTCTGCACACCATTGCGTTCGGCAGCGAGGTGTTCCCGATCAGGCAGTTCCGCATCTGGCGGGAAGCCCTGCCGGAGGCCGTTTTCACCAATCTCTACGGCCCCACGGAGGGCACGGGGATGTGCTGCTATTACCGGGTGGAGCGGGAATTTGCGGAAGACGAGGCGATTCCCATCGGCAGGCCTTTTCCCAACCGGGAGATTCTGCTGTTGACGCCGGAGGGGAAGCGGGCGGAGGCGGGACAGGAGGGCGAGATCTGCATCCGGGGCACGGCGCTGACGCTGGGCTATTACAATGACCCTGAGCGCACGGCGGAGGCCTTTGTCCAGAATCCCCTGAACACGGCCTATCCGGAGCGCATCTACCGAACCGGGGACATCGGACGCTATAATGAGGCGGGAGAGCTGCTGTTCGTGTCCCGGAAGGACTACCAGATCAAGCACATGGGCCACCGCATCGAGCTGGGGGAAATCGAAGTGAATGTGGACATGCTCCCTGACGTCCGCATGGCGGCCTGTATCTACGATACCTGGAAGGCGAAGATCGTGCTGTACTATGTGGGAGACCCTTCTGAGAAAGAAATGGCTGCAGTCCTGAGGACGAAGCTGCCCCGTTACATGCTGCCTAACCGGATCATCCGGCTGGAGCAGCTGCCCTTTACGGCCAATGGGAAGATCGACCGGGTGACGCTGAAGAAAATGTATGAGGGGGCGTGAGGCGGGCCAGGCCATAGGCCGGAAACAGAGGTGGGCAGGCAGTCCGCATATTTTGAGGCGCTGAAATGCCTGAAATCGTGTCGGCATCCCACCTATTGACTGACGCCATAAAATGATAAATGGGTAGATTGTATATGGAAAAAGTGATTGAAAGTGTCGGATTAACGCTTCATGGCCTGGATGGACAAAGGAAAGAGATTCCTCTGGAAGTATGGCAAGTTGAAATCATCTGCCAAATACTTGGCCTGACGGTAAAAGTTCCCGACTTAGACGGCTACGAAATGTCGCCGAAAGACAGAGTGGCCGAACGAATGGAATTATATAACAAGGCAATAAAAGAGCTGGTTTCCCAAAACAGGGAGAAAGAGGAATTCCGGCAATAAAAAATGAACTGGAAGAAAGGAAATGCCAATCATGGAAGAATTAATGGAGATTTTGAACAATTTACATCCGGACGTAGATTTTGAGACGGAGGAGCGTCTGGTGGACGACAAGATACTGGACTCCTTCGACATCGTCAGCCTGATCGCGGAGATCAATGAGACCTTTGACATCGCCATCACGGCAAAAGACATCCTCCCCGAGAACTTCAATTCCGCAAAGGCTCTCTACGCCCTGATTCAAAAGCTGGAGGAAGAAGCCTGAAATTGGGAGCTTGGTTCAGGAGCTTATACTGCTTAACGATTTCACTTGCCGTGAAACCAGACTGCATAACGCTGACTGGTTCATTCGCATGATTACATTAGGCAGCATTCAGCGTTATGCAGTATAGCTAAGCGCTTGATTGGGAGCTTAATTGGAAGTTTTCAGGCTTAAGAGGAAGCGGTCATGCTTTTTACATCGTATGGATTTTTGGGATTTCTTGCGGTCTTGTTCTTGCTGTACTACATTATCCCCCGGAAATGCCAGTGGGGGCTGCTGCTGGGAGCCGGCTACCTCTTCTATTTCCTGGCGGGGGCGGAATATGTGCCCTACCTCCTGGTGACCACGGTGACAATCTGGTTCGCGGCCTGCCGGATTGAGGACAACGCCGACAGGCAGGCGGCCTACCTGAAGGAGCACAGGGCGGAGCTGTCCAAAGAGGAGAAAAAGGCCTATAAGGACAGGCAGAAAAAGGTGCGCCTGGGATGGATACTGGGGGGAATCCTTTTGAACATCGGTATCCTGGCGGTGCTGAAGTACACCAACTTCGCCATCGCCAACATCAACGGGCTGCTGGGGGCTTTCGGCCGGACGGGGAGGCTTTCTTTCCTGACCCTTGCGCTGCCCCTGGGGATTTCCTTCTACACCTTCCAGGCGGTGGGGTATCTGATCGACGTGTACCGGGGGACAGTCCGGGCACAGAGGAACCCTTTCCGGTTCGCCCTGTTCGTGTCCTTCTTTCCCCAACTGGTGCAGGGGCCTATCAGCCGGTTCGGGGATCTGGCGGAATCCCTGTATGGGGAACACAGATTTGACGGAAAAACGGTAAATTTTGGACTGCAGCGCATTCTGTGGGGCTATTTCAAGAAAATGGTCATCGCGGACAGGATGCTGGTGGGGGTCAACGCCATCATCGGGGACACGGATGCCTATCACGGCGCCTATGTGCTGGTGGGGATGTTCTTCTACGCCCTGGAGCTGTACGCGGACTTCACCGGGGGCATCGACATCACCATCGGAATCGCCCAGACTTTGGGCATCACCCTGCAGGAGAATTTCCAGCGGCCCTTTTTCTCCAGATCTCTCAAGGAATACTGGCGCAGGTGGCATATCTCCATGGGCACATGGTTCCGGGACTATATCTTTTACCCCATCTCCGTGTGCAAGTTCATGCAGAAATTCAACAAATTCTCACGCCGCCATTTCGGGGAGAAGGTGGGCAAGCGGCTGCCGGTGTATCTGTCTTCGTTCGTGGTCTGGTTCGCCACGGGCATCTGGCACGGGGCCAGCTGGAATTTCATCGCCTGGGGGCTGGGGAACTGGGCCGTGCTGATGGTCTCCGAGACCCTGGAGCCCCTGTATGCCAGGTTCCACCAGCGCTTCGGAGCAGGCGGGAGGGGATATGCTGCCTTTGAGGTGGCCAGGACTTTCCTGCTGGTGTCGATGCTGCGGACGTTCGACTGCTACCGCTCCGTGCCGGTGACCTTCCGGATGTTCGGCTCCCTGTTCACGGCCCGGAACTGGAACATCCTGTGGGACGGTTCGCTGCTCTGCTTAGGGCTTACGGCGCTTGACTACGGGATTCTGGCCATGGGGACATTTGTTTTGGTATCAGTAAGCCTTATCCAGAGAAAGGGCAGCGTCAGGGAGCGGATTGCGGCAAAGCCCTATCCGCTGCGGTTCGCGCTGTGGTACGGCCTGTTCCTGGCGGTGCTGCTGGCGGGAGCCTACGGCATCGGGTATGACGCCAGCCAGTTTATTTATAATCAGTTTTAAAGGGAAATCGATTCCGTTCTGCTGTATCGGGAAATAGGAGAGTGAGAAAATCTGTATTCCAGATAATTTCACTGAAAAAGCATTGATAGTTTTCTGCATAAAGAATATAATATATGACAAACACATGCAAAGTTAATGTGGGACACATGCAGAACAAATGCGAAATATATGCGAGGAGGAAACGCCATGACAGAACAGGTTTTGATTCAATTTAGAGCGGACAAAGCGTTGAAACAGGAAGTGACTGAAATATATGAGAACCTTGGAATGGATCTGCCTACAGCATTCCGTATGTTCATGGTTCGGAGCAAAATGGTGCGAGGGCTTCCGTTTGAAGCCACTTTACCTGAAATGCCGATTACAAGGACAGAGGCAAAAAAAGCTTTTCACGAACTGCGAAGACAGGCAGCAGATCTTCCGGAAATGTCGCTGGATGAAATCAATGCTGAAATTTCAGCAGTTAGAGCGGAACGAAACAGGTAGATAGCTATGGAATATTATGCTGTAATTGACACAAATGTACTGTTGTCGGCACTGCTCTCCAAGAGTGAAGATTCGGCTACGGTTAAGGTATTGGATGCCGTTTTTGAAAGGAGAATCATTCCGCTGTATCATCAGGATATCCTGACGGAATACGATGAGGTGCTTCATAGAGAAAAATTCCATCTGCGGGAGGATGCGATACAGGTGGTTCTTGCTGCGGTCAGGCAGTATGGGGTGGAAGTGTTTCCGCAGCCCACAGGAGAAGTGCTGATAGATATGGATGATTTGGTCTTCTATGAGGTGGCCATGGAAAAGAGGGATGATGATGCTTACCTGGTAACAGGCAACCGGAAGCATTATCCATTCCGGGATTTCATCGTAACCCCTGCGGAGATGATAAAAATCATGGAAGGGAACACAGAATGAAAGCCATTCTCATCAGACACGGAAAAGTAGATTATCACTGGAAGATACCAAAAACGGACTGGGTGCAAGAGGATGAAAAAGAATACAAAAGCACAAAAGTGCATAAAAATAACAGCATCGGCATGCATCGTCCTTGCCACATTGTTCCTGCTCCAGCGCCTGCTGGTGCCCAAGTACGTGGACGATGTGGTAGAAGGCGCCTTCATCGCCGAATATTATGAAGAAGAAAAAGACCACAATGTCATCTTTATAGGGGACTGCGAGGTCTACGAGAACTTCTCCCCTGCGGTGCTCTGGCAGGAATACGGCATCAACAGCTACATCCGCGGCAGCGCCCAGCAGTATATCTGGCAGTCCTACTACCTGCTGGAGGACACCCTGCGCTACGAGACCCCTGAGGCGGTGGTGTTCAACATATTGTCCCTCCAGTATGACCAGTCCCAGAAGGAAGCCTACAACCGCATGACCCTGGAGGGAATGGAGTGGTCTCCTGTAAAAGTGAAGGCAATCCTGGCTTCCATGAAAGAGGAGGAGAACTTCCTGGACTATGTCTTCCCTATCCTGCGCTACCATTCCAGATGGAGCGAACTCACCCGGGCCGATGTGCAGTACATGTTCCGCACCAAGCCCGTCTCCCACAACGGCTACTACATGCGGGTGGACGTGAAGGCGGCGGAGAACGTGCCGGAGGGCCGTATCCTGGGGGATTACAGTTTCGGCGAGAACGCATGGAAATACCTGGACAAGATGACCGCCCTCTGTGGGGAAAAAGGAATCGAACTCCTCCTGATAAAAGCCCCCAGCCTGTACCCCTACTGGTATCCGGAGTGGGAGGCCCAGGTGGAGGAGTACGCCGCGGCGCGGGGTCTGCGCTATCTCAATTTCCTGGAGCTGGGGGAGGATACCGGCATCGACTACAGCACGGACACCTACGACGGCGGCTTGCACATGAACCTGTCCGGGGCGGAGAAGCTCTCCCGGTATCTGGGCAGGATGCTGACAGAAGAGCTGGGCGTTCCCGACCGCAGGGGCGAAGCGCATCTGGCCGCCCTCTGGGAGGAAAAGCTTGCCGCCTATGAAGCCGAAAAGGAAGAACAATATCGGTATTACGGCATGAAATAAACGCCCGGCAGATACCTGGCACAATGACTACAAAGGAGAGAACAAAATGAAAAAGAAAGAAAGTAAAACCAGCACCATGAAAAAATGCGCCGTGCTTCTGGCGGCAGCCATGCTCCTTGCCACAGGCTGCGGCAAAGAGGACGAGAAGACCATCGGCGGAAGCGTCCAGAATATGGAACCGGTGGACATCACCTCCGGGGCGGGCGAGACCGGCGCTCCGGGAGACGGGGAGGCGGCAGACGAGGGGCAGCAGGACGGCGGGGCCCAGGAAGGGCAGCAGGATTCCGGCCAGGGCGGCGCCGCATCCGGAGCGGGCTATCAGTTCACCGCAAAGGGCGTCACCATAGAAATGGACGCGGACGCGGCCCCGGTCCTGGAGCAGCTCGGGGAGCCGGTCTCCTATTTCGAGGCGGCCAGCTGTGCCTTTGAGGGCCTGGACAAGACATACACCTACAACGGCTTCGAGCTGGACACCTATCCCACCGGCGACAAGGACTACATATCCATGGTCGTCCTGAAGGACGATTCCGTGGCCACCCCGGAGGGCATTGCCATAGGGGATACCCTGGAAAAGCTTACGCAGGCCTACCCCGAGGGGAGCAAACAGGGGGACAACATGCTGGTATGCGAAAAAGGCGGCATGAAGCTCTGCTTTATCCTGCAGGGCGATGAGGTGAAGTCTATCGAGTACAGGAGCACTGTCCTGGAGTGAAGACCGGATTTTTCCGGCAGCGGCGCAGCCTGCGGGCTGCGCCCTTTCTCTGTCAGGGGCCTTCTTCCGCTTTCATGCCGCCAGTCTCAGGAGGGGGCTATGGGCAGGGACGGCCTGGTGATGAGGAGGGTCTGGTCTTTCGGGCCAGGAGGATATCCGCGGCAGCGCACAGGAGAATGTATCCGGCCCAGAAAATCATATATGTCCTGACAGAATTCCAAAGCAGCGGAATCGGCGCAAGCCGCCCCCAGAACCACAGACCGCCCGCCCATCCGTCAAGTATATTGAAGCAGCAGGACAGGGGGATAAAGGGCAGGATCCACACATTCGGCAGCAGAAAGAGCCGTCTTGCCCTTGCCTTGTCCTTTGTGCCCGTAAACTGCCCCGCCAGGAATATGCCCGTCCCCAGCAGCATGATGGCCAGCCCGACCCCCACTGCATAGACCGTCTGGCGCTCTAACCAGATAAAGACAGAAGAAACCAACCCGATTGCATTTAAAACAGTACCCGCCACAGTGAAAAGCACGGCGCTCCGCTGCTTCCCGGATTCGCCCACAGGCTCGATTCCTTTCAGAAGATAATCGGTGGTGGTTTCAAAATAATCGCTCAACAGGATGATTTTCTCGATATCGGGCGTGCTCTGTTTGCTTTCCCATTTGGAAACCGCCTGTCTGGAAACCCTTATCTTATCCGCAAGCTCCTCCTGGGATATCCCCCTGGATTTCCTCAGGTTCTGTATTCTGTCCGCAATGTCCATACCTGCGACCTCCTTCTGTTTGATGGCAATATATATGTAGCAATAAAATCTTGCCCCAAAACCGGATAAACGGCATGACTTGCCGTGCTATGCGGCTGGCAAGGATTATACTGCATAACGCTGAATACTGCCTAATGTAATCATGCGATTGAACCAGTCAGCGTTATGCAGTCTGGTTTCACGGTAAGTGAAATCGTTAGGCAGTATAAATGCCGTTTATATAGTAGCAGAGACAGCGGTTGCGGAGCCACCATCGTAAGCTTGCAATTCGGCAACCGCCGGTTGCCGCCCTTATTTTTCTGCGAATGGTCTCCTTTCTCAGCCCCCCGCTAACGATGGCGCTTCCCCCCGTGCGCATACCGCCAGTCCCTGGGCGACACACCATACACATTTTTGAACGCCCTGGAAAAATGCAGCTGGTTCGGATACCCCACCACATTCCCGATGTCGGAAATTGACAGGTCTGTCAGCTTCAAAAGCTCCGTGGCCTTGGTCATGCGGTAGGAGATCAGGAATTCCTGGGGGGACTTGCCCATACTCTCGTGGAAGATCTTCCCGAAATAGCTCCGGTTCAGGCCGCAGGCCGCGGCGATGTCCTCCACAGAGATATCGTTCTGGAAATTCTGCTCGATGAAGGAGAAGGCCTCCTTTATGTAGAAGTCCCGCAGACGGCCTCCCTTTCCGGCCTGGGGCGAGGGCGAGGTGGAGGAGCGGACCAGGCTGTCCAGGAACAGATAGAGATGCCCGATCAGGTGGAGCGGAGTCTCCTCCTTGTGGTGCACGATGTACAGCATTTCGTCCTTCATGGTCTGGAAGATGTCCTTGTGGCGGGCCCTGTATACTGGCTGGGAAAGGGACAGCCCGGTCAGCGCGAGGCTCTCCTTCACCCTAAGCCCATCGAACTCCAGCCAGACATACTCCCAGGGAAGCTCCTGATCCGCCACATAGGTAGCTACCTGGTGGGGGAACAGCAGAAAGCCTTGGCCGCTTTTGATCTGGTACTCGATCGATTCCTCTTTATGGTTTTCCGCGATGAGCCTGCCTGTGCCGGACAGGCACAGATGGAACAGATAGTGGTTTCTGGCAGCCGGCCCAAAAGAATGCGAAGGGTCGCAGCGTTCCCAGCCGAACTGATAGAGTCCCAGGTCAATAAAATTCTCACTTGGAAAAACGGAAAAAATTACCTCGCTCATAACATGACCCTCTGTGGAATATTATCTAGGTAATCTAGCGCAAAAGTCATTCTATCATAGGAACCGCTTCACGAACCCTATGATCGTGGTTATATCATAGGAACCGCTACACGAACCCTATATTCGTGATTATATACCAAAATGCTAGCTGACTGCAACAAAATTCTAAAAAAATGGCATAATGGAATAGAACATGCAAAATAATGCTATTTTCCGATAGCATAAAGGTATGTTATCATTTTTTTACCAAAAAAAGAAGGAGTGAATGCCATGAATGAAAGAAAAGCATTCCATGGAAGAAGAGCATTCCATGGAAGAAGAGCATTCCAGGGAAAGAGAACGAGATGCGTGGGACTGGCACTGTGTTGTATGGCGGCAGCGATTCCTCTCGCGGGATGTGGAGCCTCCGGGGACGATCAGAAGACGGAGATCGAGATCGTCCAGTACAAGCCGGAAGCGGCGAACTACTTCAAGACGGTGGAAGAGCAGTTCAATGCCACACATGACGACATCCACCTGACGATCAGTTCCCCCAACGATGCTATGACCATCCTGAAGACCCGTTTCATCAGAGAGGACTATCCGGACATCATAGGAATCGGCGGCGACATCAATTATTCCTATTTTGTGGATGCCCAGATTCTGGAGGACGTGTCGGGGTACGGCGGACTCGCGAGCATCAACCAGGGCTACCTGGACATCGCCGAGGCCCTGGAGTTTGTCCCTGTGGACGGCACCTACATCGTGCCCTATGTGGCCAACGCGGCGGGGGTGCTGTACAACAGGGAGATGTTCGCCCAGCACGGCTGGGAGATCCCCCAGACCTGGGACGAGCTGCTGGCCCTGTGCGGCCAGATCCAGGGGGAGGGGATACAGCCTTTCTACTTCGGCTTCAAGGACGTCTGGACATGCCTGGCGCCCTGGAACGCCATGGCCGTGGAACTGGCCCCCGCGGACACCACGAAACAGGTGAACAGAGGAGAGACCACCTTTACGGAACAGTACAGGGAGCTGGCGGAGAAGTACATGCAGCTTTTGCCCTACGGGCCGGAGGATCCCTTCGCCTACGGCTACAATGACGCCTGTACCGCTTTCGCCAGAGGGGAATCGGCCATGTACCCCATCGGAAGTTATGCCACGCCCCAGATTCTGTCCGTGAATCCGGACCTGGACATCGATTCCTTCGTGATGCCGGCCTGCGACAACAAAGAGGACAGGACGCTGAACTCCGGCATCGACCTGGGGTTCTGTGTCATGGACGGCTGCGAGAACAAGGAGGCGGCCTATGAAGTCCTGGATTTCCTGCTGGCGGACGAGAACATCCAGCAGTATATCGACGACCAGAACGCGGTACCCTGCAAGAACGGGGAGTTCCGGCTGGCCTCCATGCTGGACGGCATGCTGGAGTTCATCGAGTCGGGGAATATGACGGACTACCAGGACCACTATTATCCCTCGGAGATGTCTGTGGACGCTCTGCTCCAGACCTTCCTGATCGAGAAGGACGTGGACGCATTTCTGGCCGATTTCGACAGGAACTGGCAGAGGTACAACAGGGACATCATCCGCATGGTGCAGGAGTATGCCCAGAACAATCAATGACAGGAAAAACCGAGAAGGGGTGTTAGACTATGAAAAATGACAGACAAAGAACGTTTCTGCTGATTACCATACCGATTCTTGCCCTGTTCGTCTGCTTCAATACCATCCCGCTGATCCGCGGCGTGGTCTACAGCTTCACGAATTTCAGGGGATTCGGCAAGTACGACTGGGTCGGGTTTCGAAATTACATCGATTTGTTCTCGGATGCCCGCGTAGGGAAATCCTATTGGTTCACCGTCAAGCTGGCTCTGGTGTCCACGGTGGTGGTGAATGTGATCAGCCTGCTTCTGGCCATGGCCCTGAACAGCAAGATCCGGGCCAAGGGGTTCTTCCGGGGAGCGTACTTCCTGCCCAATATCCTGGGCTCCCTGGTAGTGAGCTATATCTTCAACTACTTCTTTACTTACATCATCCCCGCGCTGGCGGACATGACGGGAATCAAGGCGCTGAGCAGCAGCATCCTGTCCAGCCCCAGCAAGGCGTGGATCGGCGTCATGATCGTATGCGCCTGGCAGGCCATCGCCATGAACACGATCATCTATATCTCGGGCCTGCAGACGGTTCCCGAGGATGTGTACGAGGCGGGAGGGCTTGACGGAGCCACAGGCTGGAAGCAGTTCCGCTACCTGACCTTCCCCCTGATCATTCCGTTCTTCTCCATCAATATGGTGCTGTGCGTGAAGAACTTCCTGATGGTCTTCGACCAGATCATGGCGTTGACCAAGGGCGGCCCGGCACAGAGCACGGAATCCATCTCCTACCTGATCTACAATAACGGTATGGCGGGCGGGCAGTTCGGGTTCCAGAGCGCCAATGCGGTGGTATTCTTCATTGTGATCGTGGTGCTTTCGGTAGCGCAGATGAAATTTTCCAGCTCAAAGGAGGAGCAGCTATGAAACATACATCATCCATAGGAAAATCCAACAGAGGCGTCATGATACTGCTGATCCTGGGCCTCTCCACAATCATCTTTCCTTTGTACATGACCATTGTGATCGCATTCAAACAGCCCTCTGAGATGACCAACAGCATCGGCGGCATCCTCGCTCTGCCCAGGACCTGGAGCCTGGACAATTTCAGGGAGGCCATGCGGGTGACGGATTTCTGGCATTCCCTGCGCAATAGCCTGCTGATTTCCGTGACTACGATCGTGCTGTCTGTGCTGGTGCATTCCCTGATGGGGTATGCGCTGGGGCGGAACAAGGCCCACAGCAAGTTCTACAGTTTCGTGTACCTTTTCATCGTCAGCGGTATGTTCGTTCCCTTCGCGATACTGATGATGCCTCTGGCGAAGCAGACGGCGGAGCTGCATCTGGCCAACTGGGTGGGGGTCATCATTTTGTATGTGGTGTTCTATATGCCCATGAACATTATGCTGTACTCGGGGTATCTGGTGAACATTCCGATTGCGCTGGAGGAGGCGGCCAGGGTGGACGGGGCCTCTACCTGGAGGACGTACTGGAGCATCATCTTCCCGGTCATGGGGCCCATGCATGCCACGGTGGCCGTAATCACGGCGCTGGCTGTGTGGAATGATGTGATGACGCCGTTGATCATCATGGCGGGGTCCGGGGAGAACACGCTGCCTTTGGCTCAGTTGAATTTCCAGTCGCAGTTCGGGACGAATTATAATTTGGCTTTTGCTTCTTATCTGCTTTCGTTGATTCCTATTCTGATTTTCTATATGATTTGTCAGAAGCAGATTCTCAATGGGGTCACGAACGGGGCGGTGAAGTGATTCGGATTTGAGGTTCTGGGGGCCCTCTGCGGAAAGGGGGCCCTCAATGGGGGTAGATACAGCCAGGCATTCCGCGGGGGACCGGGGGTGTGCTGGCTGGTTTTGCAACTTTGGGGGACGGCGGCAGGGGCGGGATTTTTTTGACCTCTTAGATTTTCTGGGGAGCGATTTGCGGGGTTGTAAATTCTGGCGGTCTTTGGTATAGTATTGAGAAAAAGGATGGCGGTGACAGGTTATGGCGATTGTTTATGAGAAGCAGGGGCAGGGGGAGCACGTTTTTACGTTGCATACGGAGCATAGCACTTATCAGATGAAGGTGGACGGGCATGGGTATCTTCTGCATCTGTATTACGGGGGGAAGGTGTCCGGGTGCATGGACTATCTTCTGACTTATTATGACAGGGGGTTTTCTGGGAATCCGGCGGCGGCGGGGTTAGACAGGACTTACTCCCTGGATACGCTGCCCCAGGAGTATCCGGCGCTGGGGACGGGGGATTTCCGCAGCAGCGCTCTGGCGGTGTGCAATGGGGACGGGTCTCAGTGCTGTGACTTGAAGTATGCGGGGCATGAGGTACGGAAGGGGAAGTATGGGCTGAAAGGGCTTCCGGCGGTGTACGCGGAGCAGGGAGAGGCTGAGACTCTGGAGATTCGGCTGAGGGATCTGGTGAGCGGAGTGGAGGTGGCGCTTCTGTATGGTGTGCTGGAGGGGGAGGACATCATTACCAGGAGCGCCGTGATCAAAAACGGTGCAGGGACCGGCATTACGGTGGAGAAGGCGCTGTCGGGATGCCTGGACTTCGTGGCGGGGGAGTATGACCTGATCGGCTTCCACGGGAGGCATGCCATGGAGCGGAATTTCCAGCGCACGGCGATTGTCCACGGGAATCAGGTGATCGGCAGCCGCAGGGGGACTTCCAGCCATCAGTACAATCCGGCGGTGATCGTGGCGGAGAAGGGGGCCGGGGAGGACAATGGCTCCTGTTACGGGATGATGTTCGTGTACAGCGGGAATTTCATGTGCGAGGCGGAGATGGATCAGTTCGGGCAGACCAGGGTGATGATGGGGCTGCAGAGCGAATATTTCCGGTATCCGCTGGAGCCGGGGGAGGAGCTGGTGCTGCCGGAGGTGATCCTGGGGCATACGGACAGGGGGCTTGGGAAGCTTTCCCGGATGTTCCACGGGCTGATCAGGAACCATATCTGCAGGGGGAAGTACGCCGGGCAGACAAGGCCTGTGCTTCTGAATAGCTGGGAGGCGGCGTATTTCGATTTCAACGCGGATACGATCGTCCGGCTGGCGGAGAGCGCGGCGCAGCTGGGCATCGACATGGTGGTCATGGACGACGGGTGGTTCGGCAAGCGGGAGGACGACAACAGCGGCCTGGGGGACTGGCAGGTGAACGAGAGGAAGCTGGGCTGTACCCTGGGAGAGATGATAGAGCGGGTCAACGGATGCGGGGTGAAGTTCGGCATCTGGGTGGAGCCGGAGATGGTGTCGGAGGACAGCGACCTGTACCGGGAGCATCCGGACTGGGCGCTGAAGGTCCCGGGCCGGGAGCCTGTCCGGGGCAGGAATCAGCTGGTGCTGGATTTTTCCAGGGAAGATGTAAGGGAATTCATATTCGACAGGATCTGTTCGGTGCTGGAGCAGGGGAATATCGAGTATCTGAAATGGGACATGAACCGGAGCCTCGCGGATGTGTATTCCGCCCGCAGCGTCCAGGGGAAGGTGACCTACGATTACATGGTGGGGCTCTACGATTTCCTGGAGAAGCTGACGGCGAAGTATCCGGATCTCCTGATAGAGGGCTGCAGCGGCGGAGGCGGCAGGTTCGATGCGGGGATGCTGTATTATACGCCCCAGATATGGTGCAGCGACAATACGGACGCGGTGGACAGGCTGCGGATCCAGTACGGGACTTCCTTCCTGTATCCCATATCCGCGGTGGGCTCCCATGTGTCTGCGGTGCCCAACCACCAGACCGGGCGGATGACCAGTCTCCATACCAGGGGAGTGGTGGCCATGGCGGGGACATTTGGCTATGAGCTGGATCCCGGGAAGCTCACGGACCGGGAGAAGGAAGAGGTGAAGGAGCAGGTGGCCCGGTTCAAGGGGTATGCGGATCTGGTCCGGGAGGGGGATTATTACCGTCTGTCGGATCCTTTCCGGGATTCCTGCGGGGCCTGGATGTTCGTCTCCCCGGACGGGGCGAAGGCGCTGGTGAACGTGGTGATGCTGGAGGTCCACGGGAACATGCCGGTGACTTATGTGAGGCTGAAGGGCCTGAAGCCTGAAGCGGTATATGAGGATGCGGAGAGCCGCAGGCGGTATTCCGGCGCGGCGCTGATGAACGCGGGGCTTCCCATGCCGCTTCGGATGGGGGAGTATCCGGCGTATCAGATGGAGTTGAATGAGGTGCGGCTTTCCTGAAAAGCTGATATAGGATTGGAAGCCGATGGGGTGAGCCGGGAATCTGGAGTGCAGGTTCCCGGTTCTTTCATGCGCGGACCCTTGCACAAAGGGCGATGGCGCTTGAAATATGCCGCAAAGCGCACGGGCCGCGGGGCAAGGGGGAGATTTCCGCGGCTCGATTGATATGGAGCCGGGATGTCCATCTTTTGCAGAAGGCGCCTCGCACAGCAGGAATTGGCTATAGACAGAGCGCGCTGTCTGTGAGATAATAAACTCACTTTATGAATTGGTACCGGAATGCGCTGGCGGAGAGTACGGACAGGTAGGCGGCGGACAAGCGCGGATAAGCGTAGTGAAGCCAGGGCAGGGAAGCTGGCGTGTGCCGGGAACAGGAGGAGCGTGTCTATGGACAAGAAACTGGAACTGTACTATGAGAAGCCCGCGTGGAGATGGGAGGAGACAATCTGCCTTGGAAACGGCAGGCTGGGAGCCATGGTCTGGGGCGTGCCCGGGAAGGAGATGCTGGGCCTGAACGAGGACAGCCTCTGGAGCGGCTACGAGAGGGACCGGACCAATCCGGAGGCCGCGGAGAGTCTGCAGGAGGCCCGCAGGCTGATATTCGAGGGGAGATGCGCGGAGGCGGAGGAGCTGATCCGCAGGCAGATGCTGGGAGAGTACGGCGAATCCTATCTCCCTCTGGGGAATCTGAATATCGTATACAAAAATCTGGAGGACAGTGAAGCCTTCAATGGCGGCGGAGTGCAGAACTACCGCCGCAGCCTGGATCTGGAGGAGGCGGTGGCGTATGTGGACTTTGACGCGGAGGGAGTCCACTACAGCCGGGAGATGTTCGTCACCTATCCGGGACAGGCCATTTTGGTGTCCCTGGGGGCATCGGAGCCTGTGATGGATCTGGTGGTGTCCCTGGGTTCCCTGCTGAAATGCCGGATGAAGGAAGGGCCGGAGGGCCTGGATTTCAGGGGGAAATGCCCGGAGCATCTGGATCCCGGCTATATCCGGGAAGGGGAGGAAGCTGTCGTCTGGGGATACAGAGGGAAACGGTTTTCCGGTAAAATCAGGGTGCTGGAGGGAGACGGGAAGGTATCCGTAGAAGATGGGCGGCTCTGGATCCGGGGCTGCTCCCGGGCGGTGCTCTCCGTAGAAGCGGTGCGGCCCGCCTCGCTGGAGGGCGATTATGAGGCCATCCGGAAAGCCCATGTGGACGACTACAGAAAAATCTTCGACAGCGTGGAGCTGTACCTGGGGGAGCAGCTGGAGCAGCCCACGGATGTGCGCCTGGAGAACCTGCGGGCAGGCGGGGAGGACAATGGGCTCTTCGGCCTGTATTTCCAGTACGGGCGCTATCTGATGATTGCCTCCTCCCGCAAGGGCAGCTTTCCCGCCAATCTCCAGGGCATCTGGAGCTGGCAGTGGCAGGCTCCCTGGAGCAGCAACTGGACCACCAATATCAACCTGGAGATGAACTACTGGCCGGCCATGAGCTGTGGGCTGGAGGAGTGCATGGAGCCCTATTTCTCCTATGTGGAGAAGCTGGCGGAGCACGGGGAGCATACGGCTGCCGTGAACTACCGCTGCCGGGGCAGCGTCCAGCACCACAATGCGGATGCCTGGTATACCACCACTCCCATGGGCATGGGATACGGGAGCGAAAGAGGGGAGAAAGGCTGTGTCTCCTGGTCCATGTGGCCCATGGGGCTGGCGTGGCTGGCCCAGGAATTCTACCATTACTATGAGTACAGCGGGGACCGGGATTTTCTGCGCCGGAAGGCCTATCCCATGTTCCGGGCCAATGCCCTGTTTTTGGTGGACTGGCTGGTGGAGCATGAGGGGAGGTATGTCACATGTCCCTCCACGTCCCCGGAGAACCGCTACTACACCCCGGAGGGAGAGAGCTGCTGCGTCACCTACGGCTCCGCCATGGACCTGGAGCTGACGGAGGACGTGTTCCGGCATTTCCTGAAGATATGCGAGCTCCTTGACATAGAAGACCCGCTGATCCGGGAGGTGGAGGAGCGCCTGTCGAAGCTGGAGCCTGTGAAGAAGGGGAGCTTCGGCCAGATTCTGGAGTGGGCCGGGGAGTACCGGGAGGTGGAGCCGGGGCACAGGCATGTGTCCCATCTGTACGGCCTCTATCCGTCGGAGCTCTGGGCGGACAGGCAGGACATGATGGAGGCGGCCCGGATCTCCCTGGAGACGCGGCTGAAGAACGGAGGCGGATACACGGGCTGGAGCTGCGCCTGGATCGTGAACCTGTTCGGCATATTGAAGGACGGGGAGGCGGCCTGGAAATATCTGCACATCCTGCTGACCAGGTCCACCTATCCCAATCTGTGGGACGCCCATGAGCCCTTCCAGATCGACGGGAACTTCGGCGGCATCGCGGGTATATGCAATATGCTGGTGCAGGACCGGGGCGGGGAAGTCATGCTGCTGCCGGCGCTGCCGAAGCAGTTCGCCTCGGGCTATGCCAGGGGGCTTCGGATCAAGGGCGGAAAAGTGGTTGATATCGCCTGGGAAGACGGGAAACTCGTCTCATCGGAAATTCGTGAGAAAAACTGATTCTGTCGGGCGGACGCAAAGCCCCGCGGGGACTCTGGGCGCGGGGCTTTTGCGGAAGATTGCCCCGGCTACGGATGGCGGGAGAAGGGCGCAGCCGTTCCAAGCAGGATATCCGGGCGTTTGGGGAGGACGGAGAGGGAAGGAATCTATATGGAGCGTATATTTGACGGAGCGGAATGGATCTGGTGCAATGACAGCCCCCGGGCGGACGAGTACGGGGAGTTCGTGGACTGCTTTCCCTATGAGGCCGGGAGGGCGGTGCTGCGCATCTCGGCGGACAGCAATTATGCCGCCTATGTGAACGGAGAGCTGGCGGCGTGGGGGCAGTATCCGGATTTCCCCTATGACAAGGTGTATGACGAGGTGGACATTTCGGATGTGTGCCGGAAGGGGGAGAACCGCCTGGCCATCGTGGTGTGGTACTATGGCATCAGCACCTCCTCCACCTATTACCGGGGCAGCGCGGGGCTGCTCTATGAGCTGGCAGGGGAGGAAGGGATATTGTGCAGGAGCGGCGGGGAGACCCTCTCCCGCATGAGCAGGGCATACCTGAACCACAGGATGCATATCATCACCGGCCAGTTGGGGCTGGGCTACGGCTATGACGCCTCCAGGGAGGACGGCTGGATGACAGGGGAGCTTTCGGATTTCCGTCCTTCGGCGGCGGTGGAGCAGGAGCTGCCACTGCGTCTCAGGCCCATTGACAAGCTTGTTCTTCTGCCTGATGTGGATGGGGTGGAGTGCGCACGGATTGACGATTACACCGTAGTCTATGACCTGGGCAGCGAGCAGGTGGGGTTCCTGTGCCTGAAGCTGGATTCGCCCTGTGCCCAGGATATCACCATCGCCTATGGGGAACATATGGAGGACGGGCGGGTGCGGCGGATCATCGGCAGCAGGGACTTCAGCGTCTTCTACAGGGCGAAGGAGGGGCGCAACGTGTACCGCAATCCTTTCCGCAGGCTGGGCTGCCGCTATCTGGAGATCCGCTCCGAGCAGCCCGTGACGGTGGAGCAGCTTGGAATCGCGCCTACCATGTATGTGCTGTCGGAGAGGGAGCGGCCCGGTCTGGATGCGTTCCAGGAGAAGGTTTACGATATGTGCGTGGAGACCCTGCACCTGTGCATGCATGAGCATTATGAGGACTGCCCCTGGAGGGAGCAGGCCCTGTATGCCATGGACAGCCGCAACCAGATGCTCTGCGGCTATTATGCCTTCGGGGAGTACCGTTTCCCCCGGGCCTCCCTGGAACTGATGTCCAAAGACAGGCGGGAGGACGGCCTGCTGTCGATTTGTTATCCCATTGAGATGGACTTCGTGATTCCGTCTTTTTCCCTGCATTATATCACGGAGTGCCGGGAATATCTGGACTACAGCGGTGACAGGGAGTTCCTGAGGGAGATATGGCCGAAGCTGGTGTCCGTGGCGGAGGCTTTCACGGGACGGATGGAAGAGGGGCATTCCATGGAAGAGGGGCATTCCATGGAAGAGGGGCTGGTGCTGCCCTTTGCGGGACGGGAGCGGTATTGGAACTTCTATGAATGGCGGGAGGGGCTGGACGGCTACGCAACGGATCCTTCCGTGCCGGATGTGCTGCTGAACAGCCTGCTGTCCCTTGCCTTGCAGCATCTTGCGGATATTGGGGAGAAGCTGGGAATGG
>OFFW01000159.1_pt1 | contig 53140 bp, 44 predicted proteins | sample 1521501 | NCBI WGS metagenome assembly OFFW01 (sample SAMEA3504107, study PRJEB24116) | mouse gut metagenome | biome: mouse gut; feature: mouse-associated habitat; material: faeces | place: Denmark | collected 2011
AAACAACATAACAAATTTCTGTTTCCGGCTCTTACAGAAGCCATATACGGTAGCTTCTGCAAAGCCGAAAATGAAATTTCCAATGTCGTTAACGATACATAAAGCACAACACAATATCATTAATAGTAAACAGGAGGTACAGATATGTCTGCTGTCAATATTACAAAAAACAATTTTCATGAGGAGATCCTTAATGCCGATAAACCCATCCTGCTGGACTTCTGGGCATCCTGGTGCGGGCCCTGCCGTATGGTGGCGCCGGCCATAGAGGAGATTGCCAACGAACGTTCCGACATCAAGGTCTGCAAGGTCAATGTAGACGAACAGCCGGAACTGGCAGGCCAGTTCGGTATCATGAGCATCCCCACGCTGGTGGTGATGAAGGACGGTAAAGTCACAAATCAGGCAATGGGGGCCAGGCCGAAAAGCCAGATCCTCACCTTACTGTAGGAGGTGTCTGTATGGGATTCTTTCAATTTCTAAAAAGCCCGGCCATTAATCAGGGCATACAAGATTATAAAGCAACCCCCGGTGCGGTCCTGCTGGATGTCCGCACACCCCAGGAGTACCGGGAAGGGCATATCCCCGGCAGTCAGAATGTACCGCTCCAGACTCTCGGTGCAGGCAGTGCCCTGACCATGCCCAAAGATACCCCTCTTTTTGTCTACTGTTATTCGGGAGCAAGAAGCCGGCAGGCCGTAGGGCTGCTGACGAGAATGGGATACACAAACATTCAGAATATAGGCGGGATCTCCGCCTACACAGGAAAGGTGGAACACTGAAATGAAAGTTATTATCACAGGCGGTGTGGCAGGCGGCGCTTCCGCCGCGGCCAGACTGCGCAGACTGGATGAACAGGCTGAGATCATCGTATTTGAACGGTCGGGCTATATTTCCTATGCCAACTGCGGCCTGCCCTATTATATAGGCGGCGTCATTGAAGATCCGGAAGAATTGACCCTCCAGACGCCGGAGAGCTTTTTCGCCCGCTTCCGTGTACATATGAAAGTACGCCATGAAGTCACGGCCATCCATCCGGAACGCAAGAGCGTTTCCGTTAAAAATCTGGACACCGGAGAAGAATATGAAGAATCTTATGACAAGCTGCTCCTGTCACCCGGTGCAAAACCAACCCAGCCCAGACTTCCGGGCGTAGAGCAGGAGCGGCTGTTTACCCTGCGAACCGTAGAAGACACCTTCCGCATCAAAGAATACATCAACCAGAATCATCCGCAAACCGCTGTGCTTGCGGGCGGCGGTTTTATCGGTCTGGAACTGGCCGAAAATCTACGCGCCCTTGGCATGGACGTCACCATCGTACAGCGGCCAAAGCAGCTGATGAATCCCTTTGATCCGGATATGGCGGCCTTTATTCACAGTGAAATGCGGCGTCACGGCGTAAAGCTGGCTCTGGGCCATACCGTGGAAGGCTTTGAGACAAAAGATAACGGCGTGGATGTGCTCTTAAAAGACGAGCCGCCCCTGCACGCCGATATGGTAGTGCTGGCCATCGGCGTCACGCCGGACACAGCCCTGGCAAAAGATGCCGGACTGGAACTGGGCCTTAAGGGAAGCATCGTTGTCAATGACCGCATGGAGACCTCAGTCCCCGACATATATGCTGTAGGCGATGCCGTACAGGTAAAACACTATGTCACCGGACAGAATACCCTGCTCTCTCTGGCAGGGCCCGCCAACAGACAGGGACGGATCGCCGCGAACAATATCTGCGGAAAAGACAGCCGCTATCCCGGTTCTCAGGGCAGTTCCGTGATCAAAGTATTCGACTTGACCGCAGCCACCACCGGTATTAACGAGACAAATGCCAGAAAAGCCGGGCTGAACGTGGATAAAGTCATCCTCTCCCCCATGAGCCATGCCGGCTACTATCCCGGCGGTATGCTGATGACCATGAAAGTAATTTTTGAAAAAAGTACCTGCCGCCTTCTGGGTGCCCAGATCATAGGCTACGAAGGCGTAGATAAACGGATCGACGTGCTTGCTGCCGCCATCCATGCCGGCTTAACGGCAACCCGGCTCAAAGATCTGGATCTGGCCTACGCGCCTCCTTACTCTTCCGCCAAAGATCCGGTAAACATGGCCGGATTCATGATCGAAAATATCGCCAACGGCCTGTTGAAGCAGTTCCATCTGGAACAGCTGTCCTCTCTGCCAACGGATGGCAGCATAACGCTGCTGGATGTCAGAACCACACAAGAGTATGCCGGTGGCCACGTCGAAGGATTTTACAACATTCCTGTAGATGAACTGCGGGAACGTCTTACGGAGATCGATCCTCATAAGCCGGTATATGTCATCTGCCAGAGCGGGCTGCGCAGCTATATCGCCTGCCGGATCCTGACCGGACACGGCTATGACGCCTACAACTTTGCCGGCGGCTTCCGTTTCTACGAAACTGTTATCCATGACCGTCGCCTGACGGAAGCGGCAACGGCCTGTGGTATGGATCAGACATAAAAACGAACCTAAAATACCCTGCCCTGCAAAACTCCCTGCCCATTTCCGAACCGGATACGGGCAGGGAGCTTTGTCTCCTATTTGCTTATCTTCTCTATCACACAGCTGTGTTCCTTGCTGTCTTTATCATAATTCACGCCCACAAGCACGATCTCCCCGCTGTAACCTTCCAGCACCTGCGGATACTGCTTTTCCCTGATCTGGCTTATGGCCGATCGAACTGACCTGTCGTACTTAAGCTCTACTATCACCGCCGGCTTTACGCAGGATGGCATTTTCAAATTCTTCGATAATCTCCTTATTCGGGATAAAAGCCTCTCTGTTCTCGAAATCATAGGCAAGATACCCCAGATGGATCAGCAGGGTTAATACATCATCCTTTGTTCTGAAAGTCTGCATATCATTCTGGAAGCTGCGCGTATTGACCCGGACATGGCCGCCGCCAAGCATCTGTACAACATCCGCCCGCAGTCCGCCAAAATCCATGTCCATATATATCTTCAGCGCGTCATAGGTCTCCGTGGAAGTCCAGTAATTGGAAAACCGGTGACGCCGCATCGCCTCAGATACGGATTTCGGATTATAAATATGTTGGAACCTTATCAGTTTGTATCCGTCATACCAGCTCTCTGTCTCTCCAAAGTCCATGGAAAACCGCTCACACAGTTCTTTCACCTCGTCCTCCGTAAAGCCGGTATACTCTTCGAATATATCCTGATCTGTCATGGAATATTCCGCAAACATATTCAACGCGGAATGCGAACCATACTTTTTGACCGGCAGAATCCCCGTCATATAGGCCAATGCCACATAGGGCTGGTCTTTCAAAAGATTCCGCAGAAAATCAAGATACTGCCGCTGCAGCCCCTCCGCTTCCTGCTTCTCACGCATCACACAGTCCCATTCATCGATCAGAAAGATAAACTGCCTGTCTGTTTCCACATAAATCTGTTCCAGTACAACGGATAGGTCACTCTCCTCTTCTGAAAAAAAGTCCCCGTATACCTTACGAATCTCCGCGATCACAGTCTTCTCCAGATAATCCGTCACTCTCTGGTCTTTCGCCCGGCTTAAAAACCGCTGCATATTGAAGAAGAGCACATCATACTTGTTCAAATGCTCCTCGAAGGAAGCATGGCTCTCTATCCTGAAACCCTTAAATAATTCTCCGGAATCACAGCCACAGCTGTAATATGCCGCCAGCATGTCAAGCGTCATGGATTTGCCAAAACGCCGCGGCCTGCTGACGCAGATATATTTCTCCCTTGTATTAAGAAACTCATTGGTATAGGCTATCAGCCCCGTTTTATCCACATATATCTTAGAATGAACGGCCTCCCAATAACTCTTATTCCCCGGATTTAAATAAATTCCCATAAGCTCTGCCTCCTCTGTAACCCTATTATACGGAACTTATGGTAAATTAACAAGAACCTGCCGCAATTTCATGTAAAATTCATAAATTCCCATGGCTGAAAGTCTTTCGAAAAACTCCTGTAGCATAAAAAAGTTCCTGTAGACTTTCACCCACAGGAACTTCTCTATTACTGCCAGGAAACGTCACACTCCCTCTTTTTGCAGCTTGTCATTCATCGTTTCCGGCAGGAATGCCGTCTCCGCCGTCTTTTATGCCAGCTTCAAAATCATCCCCAGCACTCTCTTCGCCGCCAGCTGCAGTTCCGCCCTGCTCAGCGCGTAAGGATGGCTCTCATCTGCCAGTGCCTTTAAGATATCCGCCTTGTCGGACGGGATACCCGGCATGGTGATATCGTTGCCTGCCTTCACGTTGCCCGCACAGGATGCACACGGCCACTTCTCGCCCTTTGGTCCCATGCCGCCCGTCACCAGCCAGTCGGTCATCACGACGCCCGCAAAGCCCCACTCGTCGCGCAGCGTAAAGGTCTGGATATCCTTTGTGCTGCAGGCATGTTCGCCGTTGATCAGGTTGTAGGAAGTCATGATAAAGTGCGGCTGCGATTTCTTGATACAGATCTCAAAGCCTTTCAGGTAGATCTCACGCAGCGCCCGCTCTCCCACGTTACTGTTGGAGAAGTAGCGGTTGGTCTCCTGATTGTTGCAGGCATAATGCTTGATGGTCGTCGCACAGCCCTCATGCACCTGCACGCCGTTCGTGATATCCGCAGCAATGCAGCCGGAAAGGAACGGATCCTCGGAATAATACTCAAAGTTACGTCCGCACAGTGGAGAACGGTAGATATTCATAGCCGGCGCCAGCCACAGATGGGTGCCGAACATCTCCATCTCACCCCCTACCAGATCGCCTAACTGCTTCGCCAGATCATCATTCCAGGACTGGGCAATGCCCGTGCCGATGGGAATCGCCACACAGTACTGATAATTGGTGGGCGCTGCCAGTTCTTCTTCGCTGGGCTTTGGTGCATTGGCAGCCATAGCCTGCAGTTCCTCCGGCGTCATCAATGCCATGAAATCGCTGGGCAGACTGGAAGAGGTTGCCTTCGCTTTGCCGTCTACCACCTTGTAGGTAGGCGCCAGACGCAGTCCTGCCGGGCCGTCAGCCATCACCAGTGTGGGCGTGCCGATCTCCTCCAGCTGATGGGTCGTCTCCCCGGCTGCACCCGCCACCGACGTGGACGCATTACCGATCACTTCCATCAGGTCTTCCGCATCCTTATAGGCGCCGATACACAGATACGCCAGCTGCTCGTCGCTCAAGCCGGCCACAAACGCATCCAGCGTCTTCGCCCCGCCTGTTACTTCTTCCCATCTCACCGCCGGGCCTGCCGGAATCTCCGCCGGCACTTCCTGGTAGACAGTCTCCTTCACCGCCAGGTCTGCCGCCTTGATCTCTACCGTCTTCGCATTTTCCTTCTCTTCCACTTCCCCTTCATAGGTAATGGGATTGCGCTCCGGTTTCAGATCCTCAAAACCACTGTCGCCGCAGATATTCTTCACCTTCTCCACCGCTTTGGTCTCATCCAGCGCCACCGCTCCCGCGATATGGGTATTACGGGAACTGTTCCCCACACGGATATAGTATGTACCCGCCTCCATCACATAGGACGCGCACTCTTTACAATAGGATGCCATGGACTGCGTGTCAAAAGTCACCGTCACATCCTGTCTCTCCCCCGGAGCCAGTTCCTTCGTCTTCGCATAACCCGCCAGCTCCTGATAAGGTTTGTCCAGCTTTCCTGCCGGCGCGGAGTAGTAAACCTGCACCACTTCCTTACCCGCTGCAGCGCCGGTATTGGTCACCGTCGCCGTAACGGATACCTTTGCCGCATCCGCCGCCAGCTCCTTCGGCTCCACGGTAAATGTGGTGTATCCCATACCATAACCGAAAGGATAGGTGGGCACATAGCCGATGGTATCAAAATAGCGGTATCCTACATAAACGCCTTCCTTATAGTATGTATCGTTAGGATCGCCGAAGCCTTCCGTGGACGCATAGTCCTCGATCGGCGCCCAGGTCATGGTCAGCTTGCCGGAAGGATAAGACTTACCCAAAAGCACATCCGCCAGCGCGTCTCCCGTGGCGGAACCAAGCTGCCCCAGAAGCAGGATCGTGCCCACTGCCGCCACCGGCTTTAAGTCCACCATACCGCCCACGTTCAGTACAAGCACAAACTTCTCATACTTTGCATGCAATGCCAGAATATCCCGAATCTCCGTCGCCGTCAGGTTGATATCGCCTGCTGCCGGTTTCCGATCCGCACCTTCACCCGAATTGCGGGCCAGCACATAGACTGCCGTATCTCCCTCGCCGTCAAGCGGCAGCTCATACTCCGGTTCCGGGCAGCTTCTTCCCATGGCAAACATCATCATCTGCGGCCCCGTCACGCCCGCCGCTTCCGCCTCCTTACGGATTCCCCCGAAAAATGCTTTTCTGGCCTCCGCCACCACCTGATCATAGCCGTCCAGCCAGCTGCCGGTAGTAAGTTCAAATCCCGCATTCTTCAAACCTTCCTCTGCGGTCACGAAATGCCGTACATTCACGTCGCCGGAGCCCGTGCCGCCCTTGATGGTCTTCCTGGCGCCGCTGCCGTACAAAGCCAGCTTCCCCGTTCCCTGCAGCGGAAGCGTGCCGTCATTCTTCAGAAGCACCATACACTCCGGTGCAAGCCTGCGCACCGCCGCGGTGTGTTCCTTCTCAAAACCCTGCACCTCCGGCGATTCGATTCTGATCTTGTTCATATACAGTAACCCTCCTTATGATGTAATAGAAACAATCCTGCCTGTTTCCTATAGGATAAAAAATATCATATAGCGTCCATGTCATTTTCAAACACACAAACACTATATGATACTATTTTATCTGACAATATATAGCCACGCAAGCATATTTTCCGATTTCGCTGCTATTCCATACTGAATGACAGGCACATCCGACATACCTGGCTGGCGTTGGATCACGGCGCTTTCCTCTCGAAAGCATCCTCCACGGCTTCCTCCTGGAACTGCCTGGTATACAGGTTATAGTAAGCGCCCTTCTTTGCGATCAGTTCCGAATGGGTTCCCTGCTCAACAATCTTACCGTCATGCACCACCAGGATCACATCCGCCTGCCTGATGGTGGAAAGTCGGTGGGCAATGACAAAAGAAGTGCGTCCTTTCATCAAATGCTCGATGGCGTCCTGAATCAGCTTCTCGGTCACGGTATCAATCGAAGAAGTCGCCTCATCCAGCACGAAAATGCGCGGATCGGCCAAAATCGCCCTGGCAAAGGAGAGCAGCTGCTTCTCCCCGGTGGAAAGCAGGTCGCCGCCCTCCCCCACATCACTGTCATAGCCCTTGTCCATACGGGCGATCACGGCATCGGCGGATACGCTCTTTACCGCCGCCTCGATCTGTTCCATGGTGGCATCCGGATTCCCGTAGCGCAGATTTTCCAGTACAGTACCTGAGAATAAGTGAGGTGTCTGCAATACATAGCCGATGTTGCTGTGCAGCCACAGCTGCGAACGCTCTCTGGCATCCTTACCGTCGATCAGGATCCGTCCCGATGTCGGTTCAAAGAAACGGCAGACCAGATTGACCAGCGTGGATTTGCCGGCGCCGGTCTCCCCCACGATCGCCACATTGGTGCCCTGCGGCACATGAAGGTCAAAGTGCTCCAGCACATACTCGTCGCCGTCCGGATATTTGAACGATACATCCTCAAAGGTAATATCCCCGTGTAACGGTTCCCAGTTCTTCCGCAAAGGCTCAAAAGAATCTCCGTATCTGGCAACCACTTCCGGCGTGTCTCTGACGTCGGACTCCGTCTCCATCAGTCTGGTAAAACGCTCCACATTCACCTGCACGGTGATCAGATCGGAAACAGCGCGCACAATCCATTGCACCGGCTCCATCAGGCCCAGTGCATAGGACATGAAGACCGACAGGGTGCCGATCTCGATCACCCCCTGCAGGGTAATAATGCCGCCCCGCCACAACACCACAGCCAGCGCTATCGAAGAAGAGAACGAGATCATCGAAGAAAACAAAGCCCGGTAGTGCATCGCATGTACAGAAGTACGTTTCATCTCGGCAGTGGTTTCGTCAAAATCCTGCTCCATTTTCTCCTCGATCACCAATGTCTTGGTGGTCTTGGCTCCGGTGATACCTTCATTGAAGTTGCCGGTGATCTGAGAATTGATCTCCCGGATACGGCGGTTTAAGAGCACCAGCTTCTTCTGGAAAAAAGCTGCCGCCAGCGCGGTAAGCGGCACAATGGCCAGTACCCACAGCGCCAGCTTAAAGTTGATGGTCAGCATGACCACCACGGCCCCCAGAATGTAGGACATATTCCAGATGCCGTCCATCAGGCCCCAGGACACAAGGCTGCCGATACGATTGGTGTCGCTCATGACCCGGGCGTGAATATAGCCCACGCTGTTCTGATTATAGTAGGAAAAGGCCAGCGTCTGCAGATGATCGAAACTGGCGCGCTTCATATCTCTGCCTACATACATTTCAATCTGACACGCCTGATACGCCGAACTCGTGTTGGCCACCACCTGAAAAGCCAGCACCATGATGTAAACTGCGATAAAACTTCCCAATGTAGTAAGTGTCCCTGCGGCAATAAACTGATTCAGGGCATACCGCTGGAAAAGCGGCAGTACGATATCCACCAGGCCGCCTGTCAGTCCCAGAAATATCATGCAGAAGATGATACGGCGATAGGGCTTTAAATACGGCAGCAACTTGTTGATCCCAAACCAGGGAAGCGATACATATTCCTTTTGCTCGTCTTTCTTATACGCCATGTGCTGCCACCTCCTCCGGTAAAGTCATCTGCATATCGTAAATCCGGCGGTAGATGCCGCCCTTCTCCATCAGTTCCTCATGGGAACCCATTTCGGCGATCCGTCCCTTATCCAGCACCAGGATACATTCCGCCTGCATCAACGTAGTGACCCGGTGGGAAATGAGGATCACGGTAGATCCTTGCAGGTTCTTCTTCAAAGCCTGACGGATCCTTGCATCCGTCTCGGCGTCAACCGCAGACAAAGAATCGTCGAAGATCATGATCGGCGTCCGCTGGGTCAACATGCGCGCCATGGCCGTCCGCTGTTTCTGCCCGCCGGACAGCGTGACGCCCCGCTCGCCCACAACGGTATCGTAACCGTTCGTAAATTCCGTGATGGCATCGTCCACGCAGGCGATGGATGCCGCCCAGCGGATATCGGACAACTCCATATTCCGGCGCGTAATGCCGATATTCTCCGCAATCGTGCGGGAGAACAGGAAAGGTTCCTGCAGCACCATGCCGATATGGGAACGCACCCAGCTTCCCTTCATGTCCGTAATATCCACACCGCCAATGGTGATCCGCCCGTTTTCCGGCGGCAGATCATAAAGGCGGTTTAACAGGTGCATCAACGTAGATTTGCCGGATCCGGTGCCGCCCAGGATGCCGAACGTGGTCCCCTGTGGAATCCGAAAGCTGATATCGGAAAGAATCGGCGTATCCGCATAGGCAAAGGTAACATTCTCAAATGCAATATCGCCGTTCATATCCGGCGTTACGGCATCCGGCTTGTCCTGCTCCACAGGAGAATTCATGATATAGCGGATACGTTCGATGGAAACACCGGCTTTGCTCATCTCGGCGATCATACGCCCCAGGGAGCGGACCGGCCAGGTCAGCATGGCATTATAAGAGATAAAGGCAATGAATTCCCCGGCAGTCATACTTCCTCTGACGCAAAAGACAGAACCAAAGATAACGATCAGCATGACCTGCAGACCGGAGATCAGATCCCCGGCTCCCCAGAACAGCGCCAGTAACCGGCACAGCCTGATCCACAGGTTTGTGTAGATATTATTCTGCTTCTCGAAACGATCCTTCTCGTATTTCTCCCGGCCGAATGCGCGCACCACCCGCACACCGGTCAGATTTTCCTGCGCAATAGTAGACAGGATACCCTCATTCTCATCACATTTCATGAACTGGCTGCTGATTTTGGAATGAAAATAAGTTGAATACGCTATAATGATGGGAATGGAAGCCAGCGCCACCAGCGTCAGTTTCGCATTCATGGAAAACATAAAAAGCAAAGACAGGATGATCAAGATAACGATCCGAAAAACAGACGTCAACTGTTCCGATATGAAATTCTTCACCATATCCACATCCGAAGTGCAGCGCTGAATGATATCCCCTGTCTGATTCTGCATATGCCAGGCAAAAGGAAGCCTCTGGATATGGGAAAACAGGCAGTTCCGCATTGTCTCCGCCAGACTCTCCGCCCCTTTGGCATTAAAAAGTATAAAAAGATAGCGGAAAGTGACCGAGAGCAGCGCCAGAAGAACGAGCATTCCCCCGATCAGCCAAAGACGCTCCCGCAGATAACCCACGCCGCCGATCCGTTCCACCAGATCCACCAGAAATCCCGGCAGCTGCAGTGCGTTCTCGCCCAGAATACCGTCCACGGTGGTCCGGATCAGCTGCGGCGACAGCATGTCCACCCCCGTTACACACAGCGCGGCAGCTATACTGATCAGAAAATACCGCTTGCTCCCGTACAGAAACTTAAATACCAAAGAGACCTTTGTATAGGGCTGCTGCCCCGTCTCATTATGATTCATATCAAAAATACCCTCCTCCTATTGAAGCCAACTCCCCACAGCAGGCAGTCCCCTGCTGTTTCGTCAGCGTTCCATCTCCCGGTAAAATGCCTGCAGGACCTCATACGCCATCTTTTTATGCTCCTTATCCGCAGAAAGCAGACCCTTCCTGTTATAATAACCCTGAATAAAGCTGGTCCTTCTCGGACAGCGGAAATCATATAAGATCCACGGCGTCATCCCTTTCACATAGTCGATATCCCGCAGCGTCTCGATCTGGCGCTCATACACGTATGCCTGACACTCTTCCGTCCCTTTATCCGATCCCGTTCCATGGTGCCCCGGCAGAGCGTCAGCGCCGAATTCCGTGATGATGACCGGCTTTTCCGGTCTGCTGTTGGCCAGCAGCTGCGGCAGCTTCTCGAAGTCCGGCGTATACCACCCGCAGTACTCGTTTAAACCGATCACGTCCAGATAATCCGTCAGGCGGTCCGCAATGATATTCCGCTCACTGTTGACCAAACAGGCCGCCGATACCAGACGATTTCCGCCCTCCGCACGGGCGCACTGCGCAAGCCTGCTCATAAACTGCAGCCTTTCATCCGTATCCGCATTCTCGTTGCCCACCGACCACACGATAACGCTCGCCCGGTTCCAGTCTCTTATCATCAACTCCCGCAGCTGATTCTCCGCATCCTGATAGGTCTCCTCGCGCTCAAAGCGGATCGCCCAGTATACCGGAATCTCCTCCCACAGAAGAATGCCCAGCTCGTCCGCCAGCTTCGCCATCCGTTCGCTGTGCGGATAATGGGCGATGCGCATGAAATTACAGCCCAGCTCCTTTGCCAGCCTGATATTCTCCGTCCGTTCCCGGTCCGTCAGCGCCTTACCGTTCTCCACACTGTCTTCATGACAGCTGATCCCTCGCAGATAAAGAGGCTTCCCGTTTAACAGGATCTCCCCCTGCTCCACTTTTATCTCCCGGAAACCGACCCGGTCCTCAACATGATCCTCCATGCAGGTCACTTCCACCCGGTACAGCTTCGGCGTCTGCGGCGACCACAATTCCGGCTGTGCCGCCAGAAGCACGGAGCCTGTGCCATCCGTAATGGCAATCTGTTCCATAATCCCCAGCTCTTCTATGGAAAGCAACGCCGTAGCGGACACCGGTTTCGACAGCGTCAGCCTTGCTTCTATCTGTCCGTATGTACCGTCCGCCGCCAGCCCAATCTTGAAATCTCTGATAAATACGTCCGGCAGAAAGAGCAGCTCGATGTCCCTGTACAGCCCGCCGTAATTAAACCAGTCCGTATTCTCCGTCGGCACCTGTTCGGCCCTTCTGGTACTGTCCACCACGATCACGATTCTGTTTTCAGCTGCAAGAACATCCGTTATGTCAAAATAAAAAGGCGTGGAACCTCCCCTGTGCATCCCCACATAGGAGCCGTTCAAAAATACCCGGCACAGATAATTTGCCGCACCCACTTTCAAGACTACCTTCGCTTCCCCGTCGTTATGGTAGGAGAACTTTCTGGTAAAGACCATGCTTCCTTCATACAACAGGAACTTCTCCTCCACCGTATTCCAACAGCATGGCAGGTGCATGACCGGCCACTGGTCAAAAGAATAGTCCACGGGGAGGGAGTAGCCATTCTCATCAAAATACCGCTCCTGATACCATTTCTGCCGCAGACAGGTATCATACTGATCCACCGCATACTGCCATTCGCCATTCAGCAAATCCCGCTTCCTGCCTGCATCAAACACCATGGTATCCGCACTGGCCTGTTTTCCCTCGTACTGCTTCATATAATCTTCCAGATGAATATCCGACATATATTTCTTCTCTTTTTCCATGACTGCCTCCGTTTCTACGTTGCCCTTGTTTCTATGCTGCCACTGTATTTTATCTGTCTTCTGCCCGAACTACGTTGGACCACACTTTTCTTCTTTGTCCTCAGCCAGACGCCTGCGATGCCGCTCCGTGTCTTAAGTCTCCTTCTCTCCGGAAACCACACTGCCCGCCTTGAAGCCGGAAAACTGCAGACACTTCGTCGGGCAGGCGCCCACACACTTCCCACAGCGGATACACTCCGGCGAAACGGAAATCTCCTGCACATCAAGCGCCACCGGACAGGCCCGCTCACAGGCGCCGCATGAGATACACTTCTCCTTCTCCCACCGAATCTGCACCAGGCTGAAGCGGTTAAACCACCCGTAGATCGCTCCCAGCGGGCACAAATACTGGCAGAAGGGCCTGTAAACCTTGACCGAAAGGATCAAAAGAAAGAGCAGTACCCCCAGTTTCCAGTAAAACAATCCGCCGATCTGGCTGCGCAGCAGTTCGTTTCTGCCAAGCAAAGGCAAGGCGCCAAGCAGCGTCCCGGAAGGACACAGATACTTACAGAATGCCGGAATCTTCGCGAATCCGCCGAAGAGAAACAGGGATCCGACACCGACCAGAAGCACAAGCGTAACATACTTCCCATATTTCAGAATCTTGTGAAAAGGCAGCCTTTTCCATTTCCGGAAAACCGGTATCTTATGCAGCAGATCCTGCACCAGCCCGAAAGGGCACAGCCAGCCGCAGACCACCCGGCCGAGCAGGCTTCCAAACACAAAGAAAAATCCCAGCACACCGAAAGGCACGGTAAATCCCTGTTGATTTAATAACGCCTGCAATGCACCGATCGGGCAGGACATCACCGCCCCGGGACAGGAATAGCAGTTCAGTCCCGGAACACACACATATTTCAGATTGCCCTGATATATTTTTCCATTCATAAAGCCATACAGATACCCGTTGGTCACGATCGTAAAAACAAGCTGTACGGCCAGCCGAATCTTATTCATACTCTCTCTACTCTCTTCCTCTCCATTGCTCTGTCTCATCATCGGTCTCTGCCTTGTCTGCCACAGTGCAACCTGCGGCTTTCTGCTGCGAGATCCATATCCGTGCCGCTTCTGGCTTCCTGTTGCGAAATCCGTATCCGTGCCGCTTCTGGCCTCCTGTTGCGAAATCCGTATCCGTGCCGCTTCTGGCTTCCTGTTGCGAAATCCGTATCCATATCGCTTCTGTCAAGACGGCATGATAGCCATGATACATGCATGTACCATGCATGTATCATGCACCGCATATTTATCCGATGCCGATGCATTCCAGACAGATCATCACTGCCTTGCGACAGATCACGCCAAACTGTCCCTGTGCCGCGCCGATTCCCAGAAATACTATCCCAAGCAGCACCCCGGGCAACCAGCCGTACTTGCTGCGCCCGCTGTTCCTCCGGACAGGTATCCGCCTGTCTCCGCTGTCATGCTTATCATTATCACCTTTATCACTCTTTAAGAAGCCCATCGATCTTCTCCTTCCAGGAATCCTTATCCATGGCGCCCACCACTGTGTCCAGCACTTCACCCTTTTCATTCACAAAGAATGTTGTCGGCACCGCGCTCACACCGCTGAGCATCGACCGGAACAGAGATTCATTCAACAGCAGATGCGGATACTCCGCTCCGGTCTGTTCCACCAGCATTGCCGCATACTCCACCGCTTCCGCTTCGGACTCTTCCTGCACGTCACTGACAATGCCGATGATCTGAAACTCATCCGAGCTGTATTCTCCCGCAAGTTCACCCAGTTCCGGCATTTCGCTCAGGCAGGGATTGCAGTAGGTCGCCCACACATTTACCATAGTCAGCTCAGACTCCGCAAAAACCGTTTCCGTTACGGTATTCCCTTCCAGATCCCGGGCCTCGAAAGTAATCCCCGCAGACTGTCCGCTGCCGCCGTCTGCATCCTCACTTTCCGCCTGCCCGGTCTGTCCATTTTCATCCGCTGCCGTCTCTTCCGTCCCTGCTCCCTGCACATTTTCTTTTTCTTCCGTCCTGCCACAGCCGCCGGACACTGCCATCGTCGCGGACAGCAGGCTGACCAGCAGACACACTGAACCGCTTTTTTTCATTTTCATAAGCAATTTCATAAACAATACATCCTTTCCTGATACTGTCTTACTTGAACTTGTTGCATTTCACGCCCAACCGGCCGCAAACTGTAACACATCATTCACATAACCTTTTTCATCTGGTATAATGACCAATATAATGATACCAGAAAAATCCATGAAAAACCACAGGGAAAAGTTTGGAGGAGATCAGAATATGAGAGTCCTGTTTATCGGCAACAGCCACACCTACTACAACGACATGCCTCACCTGTTTGCACAGATCTGTCAGGAAAAAGGCATCGACACAGAAGTCACCATGCTGGCCCACGGCGGGAAAGGCTGGGACTTCCATCTGGAAGAACCGGAAGTGAAATTTAATATTGAGTACGGAGGCTATGACGCGGTCATCCTGCAGCACAAAGCACACCCCATGGGAGATCTGTCTGTCATGGAACAGTGCGGAAAGGAACTGATCCGCCGGGTACAGGAAGCCGGCGCAAGGCCCGTCCTGTATATGACCTGGACCACAAAAGCCGACGGCGAGGCCGCCCAGCCGGCCATGAGCAACGCTTACAGAAAGCTGCAGCAGGAAACCGGCTGTGCACTTGCGCCCGTTGGGGAAAGATGGTGGGCATTCCACCGTGCACATCCGGAAACAGAATTGTACGCACAGGACGGGCAGCACGCGTCACCGGCCGGCTCACAGCTGGCCGCCGCCGTCATCGCGGAAACACTACTGATGCAAAACAGCTGAGTCGAGCCCGTACCGGTCCAGATCCACCCTGCCATCCGTCAACGCGACACCTTCCGCTGCCAGCAGCTTCTCCTGTGTATTTACTTTGCCGAAGGCGAACGCCCCGGACAGCTCTCCTTTCGCGTTGACTACTCTGTGGCAGGGGATATCCTCCGGATCAGGGCATTTGCGCAGCGCGTTACCGACCGCTCTCGCCATCTTCTTATCCCCGGCAAGCGCCGCGATCTGTCCGTAAGTCGCCACCCGGCCTGCCGGCACCTTCTTAACCGCTTCGTAGATCCGTTTCGACGGACTGTCCGTGACAAGATCATAACTCTCGGCGATCATCCGCCTGATATCCTCTTCCGGAATCGTCCCGTCCAGAATGATCGTATTCCAGTGCTCCTTGTTCTGGTGCCAGCCAGGCGTTACCGACCGGTAGGCGTCCCGCCAGAAATCCCGCCAGGCCGGATCCGTCTTCACATTCAGATTCACACAGCCGTCTTTCTCATAGGTCCAGAGAAAAGCCTTCCTGCTGCCTTTCACCCGCACCAGCTGCCAGTTGTCGTCGTGGAACGGCGCTTCCTGATAAGTATCCGGAAATGACAACCCGTATGCCAACGCTTCTTCTCTCGTTTTCAATCTTTTTATCCTTTCCGTCATGCGGCAGACCCGCACAGCACCTCCTACCGCCGCCGGCAGTCCTTCTTTGCAGGATCGTCGATCAGCCGCCCCTCCCGGTCAAATCTCGAACCGTGGCAGGGACAGTCCCAGGTCTCTTCCTCCGGATTCCATTCCAGTCTGCATCCCATATGCGGACAATTCGGCACAAAAACCTTTTTCCCGGACGGCAGAAGATGCTTCGTCATCCCCTGCAGCGTATAGACAACATGACTAAACAGGCGGTCCATACGGGGGCTGAACTCTCTCTGCGGACTGAACGCATACGCCACCGGGCTCTTTTTCTCCAGGATCAGCGCGCTTATGATCCCCGCGCTCGCCATCGACATGGACATCCCCCATTTACCGAAGCCCGTGGCCACATACCATCCGGGTCTGCGTTCCGAGAACCGGCCGACATACGGCAGGCCGTCCAGCGTCATACAGTCCTGCGCCGACCAGTGTGCCGTCTCACGGCAGCCGGGGTAAAGCTCCTGCGCCTGACTGCGCAGTATCTCATACTGTCCGCCCCTCCTGTTTGCTCCGGTACGGTGCCTGGCCCCGCCAAGCAGCAGCAGATCCCCCTGCGACCGGAAAGAAAGCCTGTCACGATCGATTCCCATATACATGCCTTCCATCTTCTCTGCGCCTTCCAGCGCCACCACATAGCTGCGCTCCTGATACATCCGCGCAAAATAAAAGCCCGGTACATTGACAAACGGAAAATGGGAGGCGAATATGATATGCCGCGCCGTCACACATCCCCGGTCTGTCTCCACCCGGTTGTCCACCACCCTGTGTACCCTCGTCTTTTCATAAACCGTCACTTCCTCCGCCATCGCCGCCAGAAATTTCAGCGGATCAAAACGCGCCTGCTTCTCAAACCGAACTGCACCGGCCACCGCAAAAGGCAGCTCGCATTCCGTCTCAAAAGAAGCGTTGATACCGGCTTTTGCCGCCGCAACAGCCTCCCGCCGCAGCGGATTCTCCTTAGTCCGCGAATACAGGTATGACGGACACCTAGTGAAATCGCAGTCGATTCCTTTCTCCAGGATCAGCCTTTCATACTCATCAATGGCTTCCTCATTCGCCCATGCATAGGCAAAGGCTTTCCTGGTGCCCATCGTCTGAATAATCCGGTCATAGAGAAGGCCGTGCTGAGACGTAATCTTGGCCGTGGTGTTCTTCGTCTGCCCGCTTCCGATCCTGTCCGCCTCCAGAACCACCGTCCGCACACCTTCCTTATGCAGATAATATGCCGACAGCACACCGGCCATACCGGCGCCTATGACAACCGCATCCACCTCCATGTCTCCCGGAAGAGCCTCCCGCTCCCTGATCTTCGTTTCCGCCGTCCAGATTGATTCCATCTAATCCCTCCGCTCTGCTCCTGCCCACCAGGTTCCCGCTGTATAGCATTACAACTACAAGATATGGATATTTAAATAGTATATGCTAAAATATGGTAATTATGCAACATATTTTTACGACAAACCATCGCCTGTTATTTGAAAATCGCGTCATGAGAAAAGGAGGCAGCCGCAAAACTGCAGACCACCCCTGTTATTTCTTATCGCAGATTATTCCACAACCGCTTCCGGTCTATTGTTACTTCATTTTCTTTGTCCAGCAGGAACAGTCTGCATCCATGCGGCGGAATCTCCACCACCAGCCTTTCTTCCCACAGACTTTCCTTCTTTCCATCGGCAAGGTCAAACAGATTCCATCCGGTATCCAGGCCAAGTTCTTCTATGGCATACATTTCCCGCAATACCTGCTCCGTTTTATTCAGAACAAACAGCAATCCCTTATCCGCCCGCCTGTGCACCATAACGATTTCCGGCCGCTCCTGCTCCAAAAACGGCAGACAGGGCTTTGTCCTTCCATCCGGTTCGATGAATCTGAAAAGTTCACGTCTCTCTTCCGCAATCTTATGCAGTGGATCCGATGTATAAATGCAGCTTCCGGACACCGCAGCCAGCAATGCCAGACTGGTGATCTCCCGTTCGGACAGACGAATCTGAAAATCACGCAGCATCACTGCATCCGGATCTGTCTGGAAATAATTGTGATTGATATAATTGTTTCCCGTCAGGCAGCGCATCATATTCTGTGGGCCAAATTCCCCATTCCAGGCAGATCCTACGTCTCCCGCAATCCGCATGGCATCGGCATACCCTACGAAGGGAATGAACGGTGCGATACAGCCAAGCCAATAGCTTTCTTCTCCGATTGACTCCCGGATCATCTGCAGAAACTCCCGGAAATATTCCACCGAAGTTTTTCCCGGTGTATGCCGCTTTACACGGCTGCTGTCCTGCAGCCCCCAGAGCATGAAGTCCGTCTTGAACATACCGGCGCCCCACTCCCGAAGGGTCGTAAAGACATGCCGCATATAAGCCATGGCATCCGGATGGGAAGTATCCAGACAATAATATTCTTCATCCTGATATCCCCACGGTTTCGGCTCATTATCCGTGATCCAGGGCCGGATCGGATTTCCTGCCAGATCATACAGGATCCAATCCGGATGCTCCCGATATAGCCTGCTGCGGTTTCCTACCATAAAGGCACCGACCCAAATACCCGGAACATACCCGGCTTCCCTGATCCTGGCAAATGCACTTCTCAATCCTTCCGGAAAACGTTCATTAACTTCCAGCCAGTCACCGGCAGAAGGAAAGTATCCTGCATCAATCTGAAAATATTTCAGATCCGGTCTGTCTTTCATTTCCTGCAATCCCTGCAGATATTCCGCCAGCTGTGCAGTATCAAAATTATGATAACAGTAATACCATGAGCACCAATGATAAGCAGGCGGTGCTGCAAGTCTGGCCGACATATTCTCCCCGATCTCTTTCGCTGCACGTTCCAGTCCTTCCTCCATCGTTCTGGTATAAAGGAACTTCACCGATGCAAACTTCTCATTTTGTCTCCCTGTATTCTCCATCCGTATCCCGCAGGAAAGCTGTCTCTGCTGCATTTCATTCCGCTGTCCGCTTCCGTCCGTATACTGATTCTTTCTTTCTGTCCTCAGCTCAAAAACCGTCTGGTAATGCTCCTGCGCAGTCTGATAGATGGTCAGGGCACCCCCGTTCCCATTCACGGAACACAGGCCATAGCTCATGACTGTATGCTTCCCGGACAGGCTCTCTTTTGCCAGATATCCCGTATCTTTGCCCATCCCTTCTGCCGCCTGATAGAAACCCTCTGCTGTCAGATCCGCCTGATACATCAAATACAGCGTATGAATATCCATCCGGCAGTCTTCCAGAAAAAATACCAGTTCAAAGCTGTCCTTCTCCCTGTTTTCCACCCGGCATCCGATCCGTCCGCGGCCGGTATCCCACAGGATACTGTCCTCATTTTGTTCCACATGCAGTACCCGCAGCGCATGCCCGTCCACACCGGGATAACAATATCTCAGGTATTCTCCTGTCGTACTGCCCACAGTAAAACTACCGTCTTTTTCCAAGGTACAATGTAACTCCATCTTTTCCTCCTTCTGCCGCGTCAGCAACACTGTGACGGGTTTTCCAGATACTCATGCGCCATCACCAGCATTACACTGGCCGTCCATGTATACGCCCTGTCCCGCAGCCCTTCTCCGGTAAGCGCATCGAAGTTTTCGGCACAGCCACTTTGTCTGACACTGTCGCAGAATCTGCGTGCAATTACTTTGACCAGTTCTTCCTCTCCGCATTCCCACAGCCCGTCCACGATCAGCATCGTGCTCGGCGCCCACACAGGTCCACGCCAGTAGCCGTCCGACACGTACAGTTTACTGGACGGATCCTCTGTCGCCAGCCCATAGGCTGTAAGAAAACGTTCGCTTTTCAACTGAGACACAAGATATTCCCTGATATTCTCCGGAAGCCTTTTCCCGAGAATGATCGGAAGATATAAGATCAGGCTGTCATTTTCAATCCTTTCTCCCGTCACGGTCTGAATCGCACATGGTTCTCCGTCCCGGAACAATTTCTTTTCCATTACAGATTTCATGTCGGCTGCCTTTTTGGCCCACATCCGACTGTCTTTGGACCGGCCTGTTTCTTCGGCCACCTCTGACAGCACCTCCATCTGGATAATAAGAAATGCCGCCAGATCAGGCAGAGTAACCGGCGGCAGCATACGAAAAGCCGTCGCATTATCCCAGCCGGAATCATTGCCGTGGGTATATTCACACAGGCCGTCTCCATCCTGATCTCTGTAATTGAGCCACCAGTTTGTCCATTTACCCAGTTTTTCGTAGGCTTCTTCCAGCTGCTCTCTGCTCAGCTCCATCTGCTTTCTCAGCTTTCGCAGCGCCCACCCATGAATCGGCGGTTTGCAGTAATTGTCAATGATCACAGAATCATTGATACTGTCGGGAATCCGTCCGGTAACACTCTGCTGGTCAAACATGATCATGAACTGGTCCCACGCTTCCTTCGGATTATGATAAGAAAGCGCCATGGCATTGAAACAATGATCCCAGCTCCACACATTACACATCCAGTTCTTGGACATGAACATCGCCTCACGCTTCAAAAATCCCATCTGCCGCACGATACTGCTCCAGTTCACATAAGCCGCAATCTCCCTCGTCTCCTCATACTCCTGCGGAACAGACGGCATGGAATCGCAAAACTGCCTGAATCTCTCCGCCGCTCCTGCACATTCCTGCTGCACATCGAACTGTCTGTTTCTTCTGCACCAGGAATCCTGAACTTCCTCGATGACCAGTGTAAATTCTCCGTTTTCTTCTTCCACATCAAACCTGCAGTAATCCGCTCCGCTCACATTCCATTCCTGGTCAAGCGACACCTTTCCCGACTGTGCAAAGAGCATATATCTGGCATAATTCTTAAAACAGTCCGCCAGATACCACATTTCCTTTCCCGACATGACAGGCTGTATAAAATCAAACATCTCTCCCGGCATAAAATCAAGTCTTACTCCAATACCGGTCCCCTGCCCTCCTATCAAAAGCGTATCAGCGTCCGCATAGACAAGCGTTAACACGCCTTTTTCCAACGATATCGTCACCTTCTCCGGCATGGCTTTTACCTGATAGTCACATGCCTTTCCATGCAGCAGCGGCTGTATCCTGGCTACCATGGGATTTCGTGCGTTCCCGTGTACGGTTCTCAGGAATATTCCAGCCTCATTGTTCCGCCCACGGAATCCCGCTTCATGGCGCGATACAGCCATATAACTTCCTCTTGTACTAAACGGTACTTCTCTCAGATCAAATTGCATTTTTCCACTCCTTCCTTTCTCCTATCCTTTTAACCCGGAGAATGTGATCCCCTCTATAAAGTATCTTTGTGCCATAAAATAAACAACGATCATGGGCAGTGTGATCACAGACGACAACGCCATCAACAGGTTCCATTCACTTCTGTGCTGTCCCATAAAATTCTGCAATGCCAGGGATACCGTCTTCAAATTCTCCTTATCCAGATATAACAGAGGCCCCATGAAATCATTCCAGGTATTCATAAAAGTAAACACAGCCACTGTGCAGAGTACCGGTTTGGCCATCGGAACAATGATCTTCGCATATATGGTCAGATAATTCGCCCCGTCTACCAGAGCCGCTTCATCATATTCTTTCGGTATTCCGGCATAGAACTGCCTTACCAGAAAAACGTTAAATGCACTTCCGAAAAAACAGGGCAGCGTCAAAGGTATAAAAGTATTGTAAGCCCCCACCGCCTGCCAGATCAGAAACTGCGGTATCATGAGCACCGTCTGTGGTATCATCATCGTTGACAAAAGCAAGGCGAACCATAGATTTTTACCCATAAAACGCATCCTGGAAAATCCAAAAGCAATAAAACTGGAACTGAGCACGCTTCCTGTCATATTGATCAACACGATCACCGCCGAATTTACAAAATATCGGGAAAACGGCGCCCGCCTGAATGCATCCCTGAAATTATTCAGATCATAATGACTTGGCAGCCACTGGATCGGTACTGTCATTATCTCTCTGTTTGTCATAAAAGCACTCCGGACCATCCAGAAAAAAGGAAACAACATCAGAACAGAAATCGCCGACAGCAATAGATAAGATATTATTTTTCCTCTGTTTTTCTTCCTCATAATCAATCTCCATTCTCATAAATGACCCATTTATCCGATGTCTTAAATACCACGGCTGTAAGAGCCGCAATAATGATAAACAAAATCCAGCTCATCGCAGCAGAATATCCCATCTGCGACTGTTTAAAGGCCGTGCGGTATACCAGCAGGGAGTAGAACAGACTCGCATTGGACGGACCGCCTTCTGTCATAATATATGACTGTGTAAAAGTCTGCATGGAACCGATGATCGCCATCACAAAATTATAAAAAATGATCGGTGTCATCATAGGAATCGTAATATTCCTGAATCTGGCAAAAGCTCCTGCCCCGTCTATCTCCGCAGCCTCATACAACTGCCTGGATACCCCCTGCAGCCCGGCCAGATATATGACAACCGTGTTGCCTGCCGCCCATACTGCCATCACCGCCAGGGACGGGATCACTTCCTGCGGACTGAATATGAAATTATGGGTACGTCCTCCAAATGCCTTGATGATACTGTTCAATAATCCATACATCGGATTATATATGTACATCCAGATTGCAGAACTGGCCACTACCGGAACAATAGACGGAATATAGAAAATTGTCCGGAATACAGAAAGTCCCTTGACCTTCGTATTCAAAAGCATGGCGATCAGCAACGGGATACAGGTCACCAACGGTACACTCAGCAATGAATAGTAGATTGTTACCTGCAGCGCCTTGGTCACCAAGGGATCCCGGAACAGATTGATATAGTTCTCCGCTCCGATATATTGCTGCGGCGTAATCACATCCCATCTTGTAAAGCTGATCCACATACTGAACAACATTGGCCCGAAATTAAAACACAGCAGCCCGATGATCACAGGCGCAATAAAGAAATATCCCCATTTCAGCTGCGTCTTCTCTTTTTGTGTCATTTTTTTCCTCTGCTTCATATCAGCACTCCTTCATTCCCGCTTTTTCTGCGTTCAGATACAACAGGGGGTGCCCGCCTGCTCATCCAAGTCAGACACCCTCTGTTCTCTATCGCTGTCCATTCTGTCATGTAACAGGTCAAGCGCCTTTCTTATTTCCAATAACCATCCACATTATCTGACAGATCAAGCGCTTCCAGTGCTTCTTTGGCTGTCACTTCTCCCAGCCATACATTGTCCAGCGCAGGAACGATGGTATTGTCTACAATAACCGGGAAATTCTTCACACACACATTATCTCCCAGAACCGTCGTCTCCGCCTGCAGGATGTTCTTAATCGCTTCACACATTTCGGACGCATCTACCTTTGTGTAAGTAGAAACCCATTTCTCTTCGTTCTCTCCGCCGTCAAAAACCTCCAGCGTGTGAGGAAGCCCTCCAAGGGAAACATTCTGTTCCAGGGCTGCCTGAATAGAATTAGTAAAATTCGTAAAGTACTGATAGAACTCAAATGCCTCTTTATTCTCCGCTGCGTTCGGTGACATACATAATCCGGCTGTCCAGCTGACATCCGCCGGCTGCTTAAATGCCGGAATCGGCGCAACCCCTATATCAAAACCTTCATTTGTGTAATTGGCCAGCGCCCAGCCTCCGTCGATCACCATCGCGACCTGTCCGTTCATCAACATGGCCGATGCATCCGAAAAAGCTCCCTTGGCCATGGCGCTGGACGGCGCACAGTGTATCACATTACCCAGATCCGCGATCGACTGAATAACCTCGATGCCTGCATCCGAACTGATCGCCAGATCTGTTCCGTCTTCATTCAGGATGCCCGCACCGTTGGTATGCAGCAGCGCAATAAATTTAGCCCAGTCCGTAGGCATCATAGTACCGTACACCGCTATATTATCCGGATCAAACCCTGCATCGTCCGGACCGTTTCCATTTACATCCTTTGTCAGCTTCTTCGCGTTTTCCACGAATTCATCCCAGGTCCAGGGAGAAGCTGCATCTTTGGAAGGAAATGCAATGCCGTTCTGCTCCAACAGCTCTTTGTTATAATACATGCAAATGGTCGTTACATTGTAGCCAACAGACCATACATTTTCATCCGTGGCAAAGATCGCTGCATCTACGGATACGTCAGAAGGCTTCACACCTGCTTCGTCATACAGAGGCTTCAGATCCAGTAATGCACCCTTTTCACCCCATTCGAATACATTACCCTCCGGCAGATTAAAGATATCCGGCATGCTGCCTGCTGCTGCCATGGTATTGATCTTACTCAGATACTCTGCGTAAGGAATGTAGTTTTCTTCAATATCCACATCAGGATGTTCCTTTTCATACTGTGCCACAATAGCCTTGTCGAATTCCTGCTCTGCATCCGCAGCCCACATGTAAAAAGTGACCTTCTTCTTCCCGTCCGAAGCGCTTTCAGAAGACGCTGTCTCCTGTACCTGCTCCTCAGCCGGTGCCGTGTCTGCCCCCTCCGACGCCGAATTACCCGCCTGTCCGCCGCATCCTGCGCAGATCATGCTTACACCGACTACCAATGCCAATAACTTTTTCTTCATCATACTCCTGCCCCTTTCTTTTCGTATATTCGACTCTTTTCCGTCGATATGTATATATTATTGATTTGAAAGGTTGTTTTCTAGTACAATTTTGACGCATTATCAGCACATTTTTATAATCAGCATGTCACAATGAATGATTTATCCTTTATTTTTACTGTATTTCCTGCCTTTCTTACCTGTTCCGATAATCCCGTGGCGACACCCCATACACCTTTTTAAAACTTCTGGCAAAATAATTTGAATCATTATATCCCGCTGTCCGGGCGATATCCGATATCGACAGCGAAGTGGATTCCAGCAGTTCTCTCGCCTTACGCAGACGAATATTTTCCAGATACTGCATGACTGTGCAGTTTTTCTTCTCCTTAAACTTTCTGGAAAGATAGGCCGGAACGACAAAAAAATGTTCTGCCAGTTCACTCAGGCTGATCTCTTCCCTGAAATGCTGTTCCAGATACCAGATCACATTGTCAACCAGTTCGCTCCGGCTCATCACTTCACCCGCCAGCGTATTCAGCTCATCCGCATATTCTTTCAGTCCCTGAAGCAGTTCCCTCCTGTCCTCATATCCGGATACGGCAAAAGGGAAAAGAGCCTGCCGCAGTTTGCCCGGAATCAGGATGTCATATTTCGTATATTTATTGGCGATCAGCAAAATCAGCGATTGAAAAACCTGTTTGATCATCCCATGATACTTTTCGTCTGACAACAACGGTTTCCAGATCTTATCAATACACTCCGTATAATGGTCTTCGTCTGTGTCATCTAAAGCCACGTCAAAGGCTTCATAATCAATATCCAGCCTTTCCCCGGAACTGTTTCTCAATTTCATCATTCTGTATTCCGGATGGTAAAACCTGAGATTGAGCATATCTTCAAATTTTCCAATCAGCTCCTCCAGTCCGGCATATTTTCCACTGTCGTAGATCACCTGCGAAGCAAACCTGCATTCTGCTTTCTGTATCAGGTTATCCATATCTTTTCCGCTTAGACAAACACATTCGAAAAAAAGAAGTATTACATCCTGTACACCGTAAAAATAAATTACCATGAAGTTTTTCTCACCATAATACCGGTTCATCGCTTCCCAAAACTGCTCCGGCTCCTTTCCGATCTCTTTTTTGCGTATAAGCACAAAAGATCCTTCCAGCTTCTCTCCACGCCGTCCCTGCCAGAAATCAGACCAGGACATGCTTCTCCGCTCTTCCTTTCTTCCTTTCATTTCCTTCTTTTTCAGCTGGCTGCATACATCCAGAATCATATCCGTAAATTCCTGTTGCGAGATCGGTTTCTTGATATAATTGGTCACGCCCAGCAAAATAGCCTTTTTCATATAGGCAAAATCATCATACCCGCTGATAATGATAAAATAAGTGGCAGTCTCCGGATCTTTTCTCCTGATTCTGTCGATCAGATCGAGTCCGTTCACCACAGGCATGTTGATATCCACAAAATAGATATCCGGCCTGATCTTATCGTACAATTCCAATGCCTCCAGCCCATTTCTGGCCGTCCCCGCCACTTCCAGCTCCATGCCGCTGCTCTCGATTCTCTGGGTAATGCTTTTCAACACATATCTTTCATCATCTGCAATGCATATCTTATACATATTGTCCCTCACCAACGCTCTCTTTTGGAATTAACATTTCTATTCTGGTTCCATAGCCGGCATTTGAAGTGATGTGGAACCAGAAGGCATCCCCGTATTCCAGATGCAGTCGCTGCACCACATTTCTGATGCCTATGTGCACCGTATCTGTAATTTTCTCCATCGGCTTCTCCCGTATTCTGCCCAACTCTTCTTCCAGTGCCTCCAGCTGCTCCTTTTCCATTCCTTCACCGTTATCCATCACTTCGATCGACACTTTTTCGTTCTGTTCTTTGATACCGACGCTGATACAGCATTCCTGCATCTTCTTACGGAACCCGTGCATGATCGAATTTTCCACCAGCGGCTGGAGAATCGCCTTCATAAACGCTGTTCCTGTCATCTTCTCATCTATATCGTAAAACCACGTCAGTTCGTTTATTTTATAACGCATGATCAGCAGATATTGTCTGGTATAGTCCAGTTCTTCCTGCAATGTGATCCATTTATCCTGTCTTAAATTGTACCTGTACAACTGTCCCAATGTTTCACATACTTTCATGGCGGACTTTTCTTTTTTTCCCATGATCAGACTGTTAATGATCTCCAATGTGTTAAACAGGAAATGTGGATTGATCTGTCTTTCCAGCATTCTGATCTCTGCATCCTTCTGCAGGGCAACGATAAGTTTATTTCTCTCGATCAGTGTATAAAGGGAACTCGACATTTCATTAAATCCCGCTATTAATTCTCCGATCTCATCCGTATAGCTGTTATCAAGCTGAATTCCCATATGATTATTTCTTATTTCCAGCATGGCACCTGCACAGCTTAAGATCGGTCTGGTCAGATACTTCGATACTGTCATCGCCGCTATGATCAGAAGGCATCCCAGAACCACAAGCATTCCGACAAGAATGATCACCAGCGTGAAGCTGTCTATCTTCTGATTTTCTGTATCCAACGTAGTGACAAGTTCCCACTGGAAACCGTTCATGTTCAGCCTGCTGCCGGCAACATAATACCTACCCTCGGCCTTTCTTACAGCCTCCTGGTCCGATTCCGGCCATTGCTGAAACTTCTCCGGGACGGACGACACGATTACCTCTCCCTCCTCCCGCAGGGCAAATCCAATCTCCTCGTATCCTGTATCCAGCAGTCTGCTCAGATTTTCAACCGGAATGGTGATGACCATGATTCCTGCCAGATCAAGTGTATTATAGTCATTGACCACATAATACAGATTCATACACCATCCCGTCTGATTACGATAGATGCCTTTACCGCTTCCTGTCTCCACATATTTTCCGTTCTTCAAAAGCTGCGGATACCATTCTTTCTTCGTAATATCCATTTCATAATCCAGTCGATATCTGAAACTTCCACTTATTTTCGTGCCGTTCAGTGCGATCACCGCAAGCTGGTTTCCGTCATACAAGGTGCACAGGCTGCCCAGAAATTCCCTTGCATTCTCCTCCAGTTCCTGTCTTCTCTGAATCGACACGCTGTTTTGGAACAGATCCTGAATCCAGTTGCTGTAAGAGATATTATAAGCCAGATCATCCATTCTGATAAAATATTCATAAATATCATTTTCCTTTTCTTCCCCTACATTTCTGATCTGTGCAGTCATGGACTGTTTCCACATCTGATTATAGGCAATCGCAAAGATAAGAAACGTGAGCAGAACCGCGCCCGCAAATGTACCCATGGCAAACAGCACCGTCTTTTTCCGGAGTCCCATCCGCATAAAATACGCTCTGGCTTCTCCCAACAGATCTCTACATCCCGATAAAAATTTCTCTCTTCTCATATTTCCACTCCCGAATACTTTTTCCCGTATCCTGCCTTTCTCCTGATGATCAATCATGTCTCATCAAATATACTACAAAAATCCACTTCAAACCGCAGCCGATCAATAAGCCTCCTGCGGCCCGAAGAGGACTCTTCCATTAGCAACGTCTTTGCACTTTATCCTGTCCGACTTTCAGGAGCATCTCCGACTTTCTTTTCGCGCAGATGCGGATCTCTTATTCTGCTCTCTTATAGTTTCTCCCAGCATAACACCTATGACCAGGTGATTCAACATGGAATTATAGTCTTTCCGGCACATCCCCCGCCAGAAAAATCATGAAATTTATTGCGAAGCGAAGACCAATGTGTGATAATAGTTCGTAGAGATTTTTATACAGAATACAGCACAGCGGCATGTCTCTTTTGCAGACGTGATGAGGTTATCGTATGAAGGACAATCAGAGCGAACACAACATGGGAGAACAGATCATGGGGGCTTTGTCGGATGCCCTGCAGAGCGGAGATTTCAACGACTTAAACAGACTGGTCTCCCAGAGTGTGGTCAACGCTTTAAATGAAGTGGGAAAGCATATTTCCTTTGATATCACAGGCGCCCGGGAACAGACGGAGCGGCAGGCACAGAACGATCGACAGAGCAGCGCACAGGAACATCGACAAGAACAGGACGGTTGGCAAGCCAGAGAACAGGCACACCGGCAGACGCAGAACGGTTGGCAGACCAGCACGCAGGAACACCGGCAGACGCAGAACGGTTGGCGAACCGGCGGACAGGAAACCCGGCAGACGCAGAACGCACGCCAGACCAGGGAGCAGGAGCGCAGACAGGAGCAGCTGCGGCGGCAGGCCAGACAGCAGGAACGCAGACAGGAACAGCTGCGGCGGCAGGAACAGGCAAGACAGAATGCGCAGATGGCACGGCGGCAGGCAAACCCGTACCAGAGCACACAGGCGGTGCAGGCCGGAGCGCAGATGACAGGCGCACTCATCCCTTACCAGTTTAAAAGGGTGGGCAGTGTTTCCAACGTGCTGTACCAGGTATTCGGCGGAATCGGTCTGGGCTTTACCGCACTGGCGACCTTTTTTCACATCACTTACACGATCATGGAGAACAGCGTAAGCATGGCAGGATGGATCGTCAACCTGCTCGCGCTTCTTTTCTTTACGGGCATGATCCGTCTCGGAATCGGCCAGCGCAGGCGGCTTAAGCTGGCGGAGCGCTACGCCGGGCTGTGCGGCCGCAACCTGTACGGGGAGATCGAACATCTGGCCAGAAATACAGGCCGGAAAGCCCGCCGGGTAATCAAGGATCTCCAGAAGATGATGAAACTCGGCATGTTTCCGGAGGGTCATCTGGACGAAAAGAAGACATGCTTTATGCTCAACGACAGTATTTACCAACAATATCTGGAAACGGAAAACAACCGCAGGCTCCGGGAAGCAGAAGCCAGCAGACCTGCACTCCGGCAGACAGATGCCGGCGACCCGGACACGGCTGCCGGACAAAGTACCGGGAATGCGGAACGGGACGCAGAACTGAACGCCATAGTAGCAGAGGGCATGGAATGCATCCGCAGGCTCCGGCTTCTGAACGACAAGATTACCGGGGAAGTGATATCTGCCAAACTTTTCCGGCTGGAAAATCTGTTGAAGAACCTCTTCGACAGCGTAAGGGAGCATCCTGAGCAGATGCACCGGATGCACAAACTGATGAGCTACTACCTTCCAACCACCTTAAAACTGGTGGAAGCCTACGAAGAATTTGACCGTGTGAGCGCCCCGGGGGATGATATCATCGCCGCCAAGGCCGAGATTGAGAACACGCTGGATACCATCAATCAGGCGTTTACCGAACTTTTGAACAATCTTTTTCAGGATGCGGTGCTGGACGCCACCACCGACGCGCAGGTATTAAAGACCATGCTCGCCCGCGAAGGCCTGATGAACCAGATGGATTTCACAGCGGCAGGATCCGATTCCGGTTTCTGACCGCATAAACACAGCAGCACAATAAACTGACAAACGGAGGAAAACACCATGAACAATAATCTCGATGAAATGTTAAAAGAAGCGCCTTCTCTGACGCTGGAGCCTTTTGCACCGGCAGATACCGCAGAAAACAGCCTGCTTCCTGTCAAGGAAGAAGAAACCAGAGTGCCCGAGGTGGTATTAACCCCCCAGGAACAGAAAATGGTGGACGACTTTGCCGCCCAGATTGATATCACCAACACCCAGGCGGTCATGCAGTACGGCGCCGGCAGCCAGAAAAAGATCGCCGATTTCTCCGAAAGCGCCTTAAATAACGTGCGCACCAAGGACATGGGCGAGATCGGCCAGATGCTGGCGGACGTGGTCACGGAGCTTAAAGATTTCGGCGAGGAAGAAGAGAAAGGCCTTTTTGGCTTTTTCAAGAAAAGCAGCAACAAGCTGGAAAGCATGAAGATCAAATACGACCGGGCAGAGTCCAATATCAACAAAATCTGCAAGGTCATGGAAGAGCATCAGGTGACACTTCTCAAGGACGCTGCCATGCTGGACAAGATGTACGACCTGAACCTCAACTATTTCAAGGAGCTGTCCATGTACATCCTTGCCGGCAAGCAGAAGTTAGAGCAGGCCAGAACCGTGGAGCTTCCGGCCCTTTTAAAAAAAGCGGAGCAGAGTTCTCTCCCCGAAGATACACAGGCCGCCAACGATTATGCCGCCATGTGCGAGCGTTTTGAAAAGAAGATCTACGATCTGGAACTGACCCGGACGATCTCCATGCAGATGGCGCCCCAGATTCGGCTGATCCAAAGCAACGATACCGCCATGTCGGAGAAGATACAGTCCACCCTCGTCAATACCATTCCCCTCTGGAAGAGCCAGATGGTGATCGCCATCGGCCTTGATCACTCCAGCGAAGCCGCCAGAGCCCAGAAGGAAGTAGCGGACATGACCAATGCGCTGCTGAAGAAGAATGCCGAGGCGCTCAAGACCGCCACGATCGAGACTGCGAGAGAAAGCGAACGGGGCATCGTGGATATCGAGACCCTCACCGCCACCAACCAGACCCTGATCAGCACGCTGGATGATGTCATGAAAATTCAGGAGGAAGGACGCACCAAAAGGCGCAGTGCGGAGACAGAGCTTATCCGGATCGAAGACGAGATGCGCCAGAAGCTTCTTGCCGTCAGCCGTTCCTCCGGCGCCGCAAAAGCGACCTCATAATATCTCAAAAAAGGTGTGAAACAAGGAAGGGCAAATGCGCCCTTCCTTGTTTTCCGCTTTCTCAGTCTCTGCCATATTTCCCGCCACCGATCAGCACCCTCTTTCCACAAAAAGCAAATCCATAGGCTCTGATGCGTTCCTCCGGAATCCCTTTGGCCCTGAGGGCCGCCTGATAATCCTTCTCCTCTATCTGCCGCAGCGCAGCTTCCACCGTGTCAGACAGCGCCTTCTCTTCTTCGTCCTGCACCTTAAATTCTATCAGGATCGCATCAAGCTGTGCCGTCTTCGGCTCCAGCATCACATCGTATCGCCCGAACCCGCTCTCCCGGTTGGATGTGACCGTATATCTGTCGGCAAGTTCTACCAGCAGCCCGAGCACAAACCCGTGATAAAAGCGTTCCGGTTCTTCCTCGGAAGGTCTCTTTCCTGCATCAAAATAGCTGAACATCTCCGTCGTCACCCTGTTCATGTAAACATTCATCGCCTTGACATCATGCGCCAACAAAGCCTGCAGAAACGCATTGTTGACCCGCCGGCATCCGCCGAACCAGCCCTCGATCAACTGCTCAAACATCACCTGAACTTCCAGATTGGTCAGTTTCAACGTATATTCCGCTTTGCGGCGGATCGTGTTAAACGCATAATGCGTCACTTTCAGATAACCGCTGGCCAGCAGAAGACTCCAGACCGCATCCTCCCCCTGCTCCAGCTGGCTGAATACGATCTGTTCGTCGAGCACCGTGTGAAAAGCTTCCCCCTGCAGCAGTCCCTCCATCGTCATCTTGATCTCCGGACTCCCTTCCCGGATCAGCTTTCCCACAAGGCTGTTGGAGCTGGTGTTGGCCCAGTAAGCGCCCACCTGCCTGTCATCCAGAAAGTTTATGATAGACCAGGGATTGTAGATATCCGTCCGGTTTCCAAACGTAAAACCGTCATACCATTCTTTGACTTCCTTTTTCCGATCCGACAGTCCGTATTCCTCCAGGGCCGCAAAGACCTCTTCCTCTGTAAAGCCAAAGCAGTCCGCATATTTCTCAGAGGTAGCCGTCACCACTTTCAGATTATTCAAATCTGAAAAAACTGATTCCTTGCTGACTCTTGTGATGCCTGTCATAACGGCACGCTCTAAATGCAGATTCGTCTTAAAGGTAGAATTGAACAGACTTCTCGTAAAGTCAACCATTTCCTGCCAGTAGCCGCTCACATAGGCCTCGTGCATCGGCGTATCGTATTCATCCAGCAGGATGATGACTTTCTTCCCATAATATTTCATCAGATAACGTGATAACGCATTCAGGGAATCTGCCGCAATATAATCTTCCATGTCGGCGGAGACCTTTTTGAAAAATGCTTTCTCATTCTCATTTAACCGGTCACTGTCCAGCAAAAAGTCATACTCATTGTACACATTGGCAATAATATGGCACAGCATTTTCCTGGCGCTCAGATAGGTAGTCTCCTTCACTTTGGCGAAACTTAAAGAGATCACCGGATAAGTGCCCTGCAGCTTCCTGTTCTTTTCCTCCTGCCAGACAGCAAGGCCCTCAAACAAGTCGCCTCTTCCCGCGTAATTGACCGAAAAGAACTTCTCCAGCATACTCATGTTCAAAGTCTTGCCAAAACGTCTGGGACGGGTGATCAAAGTAACACTGTCCCCGCTCTCCCACCATTCCTGTATGAGTTTTGTTTTATCTATATAAAAGTAGTTCTGTTTCCGGATTGTCTCAAAGTCCTGATTCCCGATCCCGATTGCCCTTGCCATAGCGTCCCCCTTCATGCGCGGCCCGCATGCCGCGCTCTCATCACTGTCCCTTCTTCCAGTATATCCCTTTTCCCACCGGAAGGCAATGAATCATCCGTGACCGTGACAGAAGCGGCAGCCCGAAGGCGACGCGGCACACCCGCCCAGCGCAGTTTCCCGCAGCTCATACGGGATCCGCTTTCCGACCTGATACATGGTGTCCAGCATCTCGTCAAAAGGAATCAGCTGCCGGATACCGGACAGCGCCAGCTCCGCGGCGATCAGCGCGTTGGCCACCCCGGCCGCATTCCGGTTCTGGCAGGGATATTCCACCAGGCCGCCTACCGGGTCACACACCAGGCCAAGCATGTTCATCAGCACCGTGGCGGCCGCATCCAGACTCTGCCGGGGTTCTCCTCCCATAAGCTCCACCGCGGCTCCCGCCGCCATGGCGGCCGCAACGCCCACCTCTGCCTGACAGCCGCCCACCGCCCCCGCAACGGTCGCATTGCGCATGGCAAGATAACCGATGGCCCCGGCATGAAACAGGGCATCCGTCATCTGCTCATCGGTACAGTGATACGCCTGCTGCAGCGCCAGCAAAAGTCCCGGCACAATGCCGGCAGAACCCGCCGTGGGAGCCGCAACGATCACGCCCATAGACGCATTGACCTCCAGCACCGCCATGGCATAGGCAATGCCCTGGCCCAGCACCTCGCCGCAAATGCTCTTCCCGCTGCTTTGATGCTTCTTAAGTTTCCCGGCTTCTCCACCGATCAGCCCGCCCACAGACTTCACCGGCGTATGCAGCGGCGTCAGGGCGGACTGCCGCATGATTTCCCATACCCCCTGCATCCGGCTGCAGACCTGCTCCATGGAAACCTCGCCCAGATCGCATTCCCGCTGCTTCATCACCTCCGAGATCCGCTGCCCGTTACGGCTGCACAACGCAAGCAGCTCTTCCGCATTTTTAAAATCTACCATACTCTCACTTTCTCCTGTCTTTGTCACGGCGCCTCAGTCAAATCCAGCACGTCCGCCCTTTTCCGGAAGCGCCTCAGCTCTTCTGCACCAGCATAACATCCCTGATATTCGGGTTCTCCAGCAGCTGCCCGGTGATATCCTCCGGCAGTCTGTCATCCGACTCCACAATGGTATACGCCTTCTCCCCTTTGGACTCCCGAAACAGGCGCATAAAGGCAATATTGACGCCCCGGTCGCTCAACGCCTTCGTAATATGGGCCGCCACACCGGGCCTGTCCCTCTGGATAATGATCACGGCATTGTACTCTCCCGTAAACTCCACCCGCACCTGATTGATCCGCACGATCCTCACCTTGCCGCCGCCCAGGGATTCCCCGCGCACACACATCTGTGTGCCGGCGTCATTGACCATGCGGATGTCCACCGTGTTGGGGTGCACATCGGTTTCCTTTTCATCTGTCAGAAAAGAATAAGCGATCCCGCGTTCCCCGGCGATCTCGAAGGAATCCCGTATCCGCACGTCATCGGTGTCAAACCCCATGATGCCGCCCAGCAGCGCCCGGTCGGTGCCGTGCCCGCTGTAGGTTTTTGCAAAAGACCCATACAGGATAAACTCCACTTCCCGCAAAGTCCCGCCAAGCATCTTCTGTGCCAGATGCGCGATGGCACAGGCCCCGGCGGTATGCGAACTGGACGGCCCCACCATATTCGGACCGATCACATCAAACACACTGATAAAAGACATCTCATTTCTCCTCAAAAACTTTCTCCAGCCACGTAAGCGCCAGCGACGGCCACTGCGCCGCACTGTTGTCAGCCTTCCGGCCGTTCTGGATCTCTTCTTCCCCCATCGCCCGCTTCCACGCTGCGGCAAACGCAGAAAGGCTCTCCGCTCCCGCCGCGGCTGCAAATTCCTCCGGCACGCTGTCCGGCCGTTCTTTCGAAAGCGCCCGCAATGTCTGCCACTGCTGCTCCATCGTATAGATGCTGTCCGCCCCGAAGTCACCGTCCGCCCACTGCTGTGTGGCCACGCTCATGCCATGCGGCCCTTCCATAAACAAATGCAGTTCACAGGGAACCGCCGCCCTGTGGCACGCCTGCGCAAAGTATATGCTGTTCTCCACCGGCACCAGATCATCCGTAATCGTATGCCACAAAAAAGCCGACGGCGTGTCCGCCGTAACCTGCTTTTCCAGACTCGCCCAGGCAAGCGCTTCCTCTTCGGCATCCTCTCCCAGCAGCAGGGTAAAGCTGTCCCGATGGGCCTTCTCACCGCTGGTGATCACCGGATAGCACAGCACCACCGCATCCGGCCGGTTGGAAATGCCTGCAAAGGCTCCTGCCTCATCCTGCTGCTCTTTGTAATGCACCGCAAGGCTTCCCACCAGATGCCCGCCCGCCGAAAAGCCGCAGCAGGCAACCCGGTCGCTGATCACATGCCATTCCCGGGCATGTTTACGGATACAGCACACCGCTCTGGAAAGATCCGCAAGCGCCTGCCTGCGTACCGGAGCAATCCGGAACATATTGGTAGTATATGTCAAAACAAAAGCCTGATACCCTGCCTCGTAAAAACGCTTCGCCACAATCTCGCCTTCCGTCTGGCTCACGACCGCATAGCCGCCGCCTGGCACCACCAGCATCGCCGGCCTGTCTGCTCCATCCTCATGCAGATAGGCCCTGATATTCGGCCGAAACTCCCCTGCGAAAGGATATTGATATTCTCCCTGTTCCCATAAATACACCGCTTCCTTCATAGCTTTCACGCCTCCTGTATTCCTGCCGCCTGCCGCTTTTGCGGTATCGCGGCATATTCTTATCGCACAGCCTTCTTAAAGTATACCCTCAAAGCGCCCTGATTTCAAACAATTCCCTGCATTCATTTCACTCCTGCGACGCAAACTGCGCCATATACAGCCTGTAATAAGCGCCCTTCTTCTCCATCAGCTGTCGGGCATTGCCCTCCTCGATGATCCTGCCGTCATCCACCACGAAGATCCGGTCGGCCTTCTGGATCGTTGACAGCCTGTGCGCGATCACGAAGGAAGTCCTGCCAGCCAGCAGATGCTCAATGCCCTGCTGCACCAGAATCTCCGTCTTCGTGTCGATGCTGGAAGTGGCTTCATCCAGGATCAGAATCTTCGGATCCGACACCATCGTCCGGGCAAAAGCCAGCAGCTGCCGCTGTCCGATGGAAAGGCCGCCGCCCCGCTCCGACAGTTCCGTATCATAACCGGCATCCAGCCGCATGATAAAATCATGTGCATTGACCGCTTTGGCCGCCGCGATGACCTCCTCATCAGTGGCATCCAGCTTCCCGTAACGAATATTGTCTCTGATCGTCCCCGAAAAGAGGAAATTGTCCTGCGTCATGATACCCATCTGCCGGCGCAGGCTCTCGATGGACACCTTCTTCACGTCATGGCCGTCCACCGCCACGATCCCTTCCTGCACGTCATAGAAGCGGCTGATCAGATTCACAATGGTCGATTTGCCGGCTCCGGTAGGCCCCACCAGTGCGATGGTCTCTCCCGGTCGGATGCGGAAATTCACGTCGTCCAGTACTTTTACCTTGTCATCATATGAAAAGGTCACATGGGCAAAGGTCACTTCACCCTCGATCGGCGGCATCTCGATCACGCCCGCTTCATCCGCGATAGCCGGCGGCGTATCCAGAATCTCGAAGATACGCTCCGCGCCCGCTATGTTCGTCACCAGCTGGTTGTAGAAGTTGCTGATATTATGGATCGGCTGCCAGAACATGGTCAGGTAACTGCCGAAAGCGATAAACGTTCCCAGCGACACTTCCTCCACGCCCAGCACCACGATACCCGTAAAATACAACAGGATACAGCCGATGGCCCAGGAAAAATCAATCACCGAGCCGAAAGCGTCACTCATCCGCACCGCATGACCGAACGCCTGCCGGTGCTCTTCCAGCAGTCCATCAAAAGTCCGTTCGGTCTCTCCCTGCGCATGAAAACTCTGGATGATCCGCATCCCCGCCATATCTTCATGGATAAAGGCATTCAGGTTGGCCGACTTCCTGCGGAAAACCTGCCAGCGCGGATGCGCTTTTACCTGAATATAAACCATACCCGCCGCCATAAACGGAATCGCCAGCATGGATGCAAAAGCCAGCTTCGGGTTCTTCCAGATCATGATCACCACCACCGCTACGACTGTCAGGCCGTCCGGGATCAATGTAGTCACACAGTTGGACAGCACGTCTTTCAGGGAATTGATATCGCCGATGATACGGGACAGAATCTTCCCCGTCGGCCTGCTGTCAAAAAAAGCGAAATCCAGCTTCTGAATATGCGTATACAACTCCTGTCTGATCGTCAGCAGGATCTCGTTGCAGACCTTCGCCATAATGTACATCCGCAGCTTCACCGTCACCACCAGCAGCAGGTTGATGACAAGGGCCACTGCCAGCAGTCGGTACAGGCCGTTTACGTCCTTGACCGAAATATGATCATCGATGGCGGATTCCATGATCAACGGATTGACCAGGCTGACCGCCACACCGTATCCCATGATCAAAAGCACCAGAATGATCTGCCATTTGTAATCGAGCAGATAACGAAACAGCCGCAGCAGTGTCTGTACCTTACTGCGCTCTACGCTCTGCTCATCGTCCTTATATGAATTGACTGCCATATGTCTCACCACCTTTCTGTTTCTCTGCCTCTGTTACCGTTTCCTTACTATTGCCTGTTTCCGGCAACAGATTTATCGTCTGCTGCAGTGCAGCCGCCGTATCCATATCGCCGTACTGCGATTCATACGTTTCAAAATAGAGTCCCCGCTTCGCCAGCAGCTCCTCATGCGTGCCCCGCTCCGCGATAGAACCGTTCTCCAGCACAATGATCTCATCCGCATGTCGTACCGCACTGATCCGGTGGGCGATAATGATCTTCGTTGTCCCCTCCAGTTCCCGCAGCGTCTGCTGGATCATCTGCTCTGTCTCCATATCCAGCGCCGAGGTGGAATCGTCCAGCACCAGGATCGGATCCCGCTTGGCCAGCGCCCGGGCAATGCTGATCCGCTGTTTCTGTCCGCCGGACAGCCCCACGCCCCGTTCCCCGATCACGGTGTCGTAAGTCTCCTCCATACGCTCGATAAAATCACTGGCCTGGGCCTGCACGGAAGCCCTGCGGACCGTCTGGAAATCCAGCCGTTCCTTCTTGCCCAGCTTAATATTGTCATTGATGGTATCCGAGAAAAGGAACACATCCTGCATCACGTAACTGACGCTGGTGCGCAGCTGCTCCAGGGACAGCTCTTTGATGTTCACACCATCCAGATAAATGGCTCCCTCCGTCGCATCATACATACGCTGCAGAAGCTGTACAATAGAAGTCTTGCCCGCTCCCGTGGCCCCCATAATGCCCAGCGTCCTGCCCGCTTCCACCGTAAAGGAAATATCGTGCAGGATCTCGTACATGTCCGCTTTGTGGAAGGACACATGGTCGAAACAGACCTTACCCGCCACCTGCTCGATCCTCACCGGCTCAGCGTTTTCCGTGATGGTCGGCTTCTCCTCATAGATCTTACGCACCTTCTTATTGGATGCCACCGCCGCCGAAAAGCTGTTGGTCAGCCATCCCAGCATTTCCATCGGCCAGACGATATTCGTGGAATACTCCACGAAAGCGGTCATCTGCCCCAGCGTCATCTGTCCTTTGATCACGAATCCGCCTCCGACCAGTATGGTCAATATCGGCAGTACCTTGCTGACCACACTGAAAAAGGGATAGTACCGCACAAAAACCCTGGACTGCTGCATGTTCAATTCATAGTAGCGCTTATTGTGGGAAAGGAATTTCCCGATCTCATGTTTTTCCCGCGCAAAAGCCTTTACGGTACGCACACCGGCCAGATTCTCCTCCGCCACCGTATTTAACCTGGCGTTCTCCTCACTGATCTCCTCGTAGACCTGCCCCAGCTTCCGCTCCATCAAAAGCGCGATGGTGCCGCACATCACCATGGCCGCCGTCGGCAGCAGCGCCAGCTTCCAGTTGAGCAGATACATGGAAATCAGGATGATGGACGTATGGTAGATCACCTCGATCAACAGCATCCCCACATAACCGATGGCGTCCCAGATACGGTCGATGTCCTCTTTGACCCGGGCCATCAGCTCTCCCGTATTCGTCCTGTCGAAAAAGTCTGCGCTTAATCCCTGCACATGCCGAAACAGGTCCCTGCGCATATCCGCCGATATGCGGATCCCATTCTTATCGAAGGTGTATTCCTTCACGTACTGGAACACGCACCGGCCGATACCGACTCCCAGAAATCCCAGCAGCAGGTATTTCAATTCTGCGATATTGCCGCCCACGATGACGTCATCCACCACCAGCGCCATCAGCCGCGGCCCCATCATATCCAGCGTGACCGCGATCAGAAGCGATGCGATCGCGCCCAGATAGGAAAATTTGTAATCCCATATGTAACTTGATATCTTTTTCATAATCCAGATCCCCCTCTGTAAGTCTTTCTCACAAGACTCTGCAACTATGTCCACAGGCCTCTCTTACTGTCTGATCGCGCACAAAAAAAGACTGTGGTGAAATTACCACAGCCTGAATCTGCCTGTATATGCGCCTGACCCGATCAGTCACTGCACGCTGTCCTGTCCCTGTAAACAGAACGGCCCCGCTCCTTCGTCGATCATCACCACAATCTGCGTAAATCCTCTTCTCTGCCTGCGGAGGTAATTTCCCTTATTGTCTTATTCACTTGTATGCCGATGCCCGCGCTCTCTCTGAACTTCATGGTGTTAAACATAACGGTTACCTCCTTCCTTAAAATTTGTTGTGCCGTACCGTTCTCCTGTTCCTGTCTCACAACGTATGCTGTTATAATAATACAGGGTTCAAATCTTGTCAACTTCTTTTTTGTTTTTCCAAAAACGCCGAAAATATGGTTAGACCCCCGTTTATGAAATCTAACCATACAAATATCGCTATTATAGTTAACGACCTTGTGGACTGAACTGTTACAACGCAACATCTCAAAAGGAAAAAGGTGTACAGCCCTGATAATACAATGGACTTTACACCCTTGATCATGTGATCAGCTTATCTCTTTATTATTTGCAAGAATATTCTTTTTGCGAAGCTTAAGTTTCTCTTTCTCTTTTTCATCCGTCTCTTTGTCTATCAATTCATCAACGAAATTCAATAAGGCATTATATACTTCAAATTGCTGATCGCTCATACCCATATAATCACCTGCTTTCATATTGTGGCTTGTATTGAACCGCTACGGTATCAGTATATCACAACCGCATCGCAAAGTCCATTCAATTATCAGGGACAAAATATTCCTTCGCCGCTTCCATGGCGCGTACGGTATACTCGTAAAGCGAAAGCCTGAACAGACATCCCGAAAGCAGGTCAAGGTCCGCAGGATCCCGGAGCGCCACATGTGCTTTCGGGATATCCAGGCTTCCCAACATTTCCAGCATCCTTCGCTGCCCCGGTTTCAAATGCGCATTGAGCGTACCTGTTATCAGAGAAGACTTATCCGCCGCCCTGGCCATATATTCCCGGATTTCCTCCTCCGTCGGCTCCTCGCTGCACACAATGGCCTCACCGCCGAAATGCTCCTGCATGAAATGGGCAAAATCTTTCTGCTGCCTTCCGTCGCACACAAGCGCCACCCTGCCCGGCGCCGCTCCGATAAATAAAGGATTCCGGCCAGGATTAAACCGCTGTCCGGTATCCTGTTCTGGCCGGATCGTCCGTGTCAGAAACGCTGCGGCAAACTCCATCTGTTCTTTAGTCCCTGCATTCCCTTCCTCCCAGACACATGTCCCAAACCGCTTCTTTGCCGCCAGAATATGCGCCACGGCGTCGTCGATCCGCTCCATGGAAAGCTCTCCCTCAGCGATTGCTTTTCTTATCGCCAGCACGGCCTCCTCTGCCGCAGAAGCCGTATGCGAAATAAAGATCAGATCTATCCCGGCCTTCAATGCCTCGACAGTCCCCCTGGAAATTCCGTAAAAGTCTTTGATGGCCGCCATTTCCAGACAGTCGGAAATAATCAGCCCGTCGAACCGCATCTGCTCTCTCAGAAGACCCGTCACTACCTTTCCAGACATCGTACAGGGCAGCCGTTCCGGCTCCAGCGCCGGGACGACCATATGGCCCACGGTCACCGCCGGAAGTCCCTGGCGGATGAGATGCGCAAACGGCTCAAGTTCCCTGGACATAAGAAGTTCTCTGTCCGCTTCCACCACGGGCAGCGCAAGATGGGAATCCTCTTTCGTATCCCCGTGTCCGGGAAAATGCTTGCCGCTGCACAGAATCCCGGCATCCAGATACCCCTTTACTGCCATTCCTCCAAATCTCCGCACCTGCTCCGCCGTTTTTCCGAAACTCCGGACGCCGATCAAAGGATTATCCTTGTTGCTGTTAATATCCAGAACCGGAGCCAGATTGAAATTGATCCCCATCGCCTTAAGTTCTTCCCCGACGATCCGTGCCGCCCGGCGGACAGTCTGTTCTTCTCCTGTTCCGGCCTGCGCGCGTGCAGAGGGCATGATTGCCGTATCCTCTGGCAGGCGCGAGACAACGCCGCCTTCTTCGTCTATGCTGATCAGCGGGATCACGCCTGTCGCTTTCCCAATCTCCCGAAAAAGCGTTTTTGTAAGTTCCGACACCTGCTGCCTGGAACTGATATTATGCGTAAAAAGTATCACATTACCAACACGATATTCCCGCACCAGGTTCATAAATTCATCCGACGGATATTCCTGCGGAAACCCCACAGCAAACAACTGTCCTGCCTTCTGTTCCAATGTCATATCCTGTATTCTCATCATTTCACCTCATTTCCGTATGCTTCCCGCCGCCGGCCCTGCCGGGTTCTTACTCATAAAGCCGGTATGGTTCCTGCCGCCGCGCGAATTCCCGGCTGTCCCCGGCATATTGTTCCAGAATCTCCTGCCGGGAAACATCCTCCCTGACAATTCCGTCATTTCCGAACAGAAGTTCCGCCATCCGCCTGCTTCCCTCCTTAAGCGGCGGCAGAAAAGAAAACTGCTCCGGATAAAGCTCCCTGAACCCAAACATAAGCTCCAGCCCTGTCCTGCACGACTCGTATGCACGAAAATCCGTCACATGGATATGAATGCCCTCACAGGCCTCGCCTGCATATACGGACGCGGAAGGCGTAAAGTAGACAGGCGAAAACAATACGCCCGGAAGCCTTCTCTCATTCATATACTTTGCGAACCGGTACGCCTCCACATAAGGCGCCCCGATTATTTCAAAGGGCGCCGACGTCCCCCGCCCCTCCGAGAGATTGGTGCCCTCAAACAGGCAGGTTCCCGGATACAGCAGAGCCGTTTCAAATCTGGGCAGCCCCATACTTGGCATGACCCATACATTTCCGGTCTCCGGAAAGAGCATACTTCTGTTCCATCCTGCAACGGGTACAACCGTAAGAGGAAAAGAATACCTCTGCTCCCCGCAGATCATGCCCGCCAGTTCTCCCACGGTAAGACCATACCGCATGCACAGCGGATATGCTCCGACAAAACTCTCATAGCCTTTCTGCAGAATATTTCCTTCCACCAGACCTCCCAGCGGATTTATTCTGTCCAGAATAATCAACTCCATCTGCCTTCGTTCGCATTCCTGACAGGCATAATACATCGTGGAGATAAACGTATAGTACCGCGTGCCCACATCCTGAATATCATAGACCAGGGCATCGATTCCTTCCAGCATCTCCTCCGTAAAACGTTTGGAATCCTTCCGGTAAAGGCTGTACACCATAATACCGGTATAAGGATCCTCACAGGTATCTACCACACCGCCCGCCGCCACATTTCCTCTCACTCCGTGCTCCGGAGAATAGAGTGCTGACAATGTATATTTATCTGACAGCAAGTCGATCGTGGAACGCATTTTCTGGTCAACCCCCGATATAGAAGTGATCAGCCCCAGGCGTTTTCCCCGAAAAACTCTGTCATACTGCGCAATTCTGTCGATTCCATTACAAACCATATCCGCCCCCTCCAAAACAACAACTCACGGCAGCTTCCATCTAGAATTCCTTCCGGATCAGCTTCCTGGCTTCCTCGTCCAATGCAAAAGCTTCCGCGTAAGTGGTTCTTGCCAGGCACCCATTGCATCTCATCAGATGACTGTAATATTCCATATAAGCAAAACCGGGAGAATTTACCGCAAACCAATGTTCCCTGATCGCCCTCTGCCACAGATCAAATCCTTCCTCCGACACTTCAATGTAAACATACGGCCGGAATCCTTCGGCGTCTTCCCAGTTCTGCGCATAATAAGGTCCTCTGGCAAAATGCGCCGCATCCGCCCTTGCAAGCCCCGGCAGTCCCGCGTAGAAATGGGCGTCCTTCACGATCCGATGCGTCAGCTCATGATCCTTATGCATGCTGTGTCTCCAGTGGGTCATAAGCACTTCCGGTTTCCCGCTCCGGATCAGATCGCACAGCTGCATCCTCACATCTTCCGTATCCGGCAGTTCTCCGTCCGTGTAGGGAAATACGATGGCCTCCCCTCCCAGCATCTCTGCAAATCTCTGCGCTTCCTCTTCTTTCTGCTTCCGATATTCCGGCACCGTCATATGGGCCGGATTCCCCCGCTCACCGCCCGTAAGCGCCACCGTTACAATCCGGTAACCCCTGAGGGCATATGTCGCCATAACTCCGCCGCAGGTTAATTCCGCATCTCCCACATGGCCCCCTACGGCCATGATCGTTTTTCTCTCCTCACTCATCTTTTCCTCCGTCCCAGGGCTTCTGCCGATCCCGTTTACGTTGTCCTGCGCATATCCGACCAGGACCGGACGATCCGGAATCCCGCCTCTTCATAAATATTTCTGGCCGGGTTGTTCTCCCCTGTAAAAAGCGTCATATATGCCGCGCCTTTCTCCCGCAGTCCTTTGCAGAGTTCATAAAACAGAATCTTTCCGAGTCCCTTCCCGCGTACATCCTCCGCAACGGCTATTCCTGCAAAATATCCCCGGCCGCTTTTCTCGATCCGGAGAGGCCCCGTAAACCCCAATACCCGTCCGTCCCGCACGGGGACAAGGACAGGACCGCCGCCTTCTTCTACACCCGGCTCTTCCAGAATCTCTTTCTCCCACAGGGGATTGCCGGATTCCTGCAGCAGCTTCTCCATCCCCCGGTGAATCCTGCGGTCATAGACCTGAAAGGTGATGCCCTCTTCCTCCAGTCTCTTCTGTTTCTTCCGAAAAACATCCGGATATACAAAACTGCCAAGATCCAGATAATAACTGTTCTGCAGGGCAAATTCCCGGTAACCGCAGTTCTTAAAGAATAAATACGCCCCGCTGCCCACATCCACGCCCGGCGCATTGGGATGCGTAACCTTCTTCTTCCCCGGCAGTTCCCAGATCAGTGCGACCGGATTGAAAAAGGAAAGTTCAAAGACCGTTTTTTCTTCTCCGTGCGCGCCTTCCGCCTCCAGTATATGTTCCAGCGCCGACAGTATCTCCCTGCCCCGCCCCTGCCTGCGCATCCGCTTCTGTACGATCACCATGGTCACGAACCGTTTGCCGGACTTTTTCTCCAGACATCCCGAGGCAAAAGCCGTTCCTTCCCGATCCAGCAGACTGACCGTAAAAATATCGTCCCCGCTGCCGGACAGCCTGTTTCTGAATGTCTCCGGCGTCATGGCGGCATAGAGCATTTCATCCGCCGCCTCTGTATACAGCTCCCAGGCCCTCTGCCATTTTGGAGCAGTTTCCTCTAACCGCACGATCTCCATAACAAACCTCCTCTGCTATTCTTGATAAAACTGCGGAAGATACTCTTTATGCGCTTCCAAAAGCTCTTCCAGAACCGTTTCCGCCGTCTTCTGCGACATAACAAGCGGATTGATCATCAACGCAAGAAGCGCTTTCCTCCTGTCCCCCGTCACTGCCGCTTCGCTGCCTGCCACCTCAAAAGACTTAATCTGCTGCACCAGTCCGTTTACAGCCTTAGGCAGGCTCCCAACCCTGACAGGCTTTGGCCCGGCGGCCGTGATGGAACAGCTCACCTCCACGATCTCTTCCGCCTCGAAATTATCGATTGCACCGTTATTTACCGTATTTACTGTCTGTATGTCTCCCAGATCATTGTAAAGCGAATTGATCAGGCTGCACGCGGCGTCGCTGTAGTAGGCGCCGCCACGTTTTTCCAGCAGCGCGGGTTTCTCACACAGGTCGCTGTCCCGGTAAAGCCGGAATAATTCGTCCTCCACCCCCTTCACCAGTTCCGCACGCAGTTCGTGCTTCCCGTACTGCTCTAATTCCTCCGCCAGATATTCCTTCGTCATATAATAATATCTGTGGTAAGAGCATGGAAGAATCCCCAATTCCTTTACAAATTCGGGATTCCATGCGATTCCCGTAATATTCATCACACTCTGGCTGCCCCAGTTCTCCAGAATCCTGGCCGTTACGTCTTCCCCGTCCACCAGGACTTTCGTGGCAAACACCATATGATTCAGTCCGCCAAAAGTAACCTGCACTTCCTCCATCGGCCTTTCCAGCTTATCCGCAATCGCCTTATGCATACCGATCGGCACATTGCACAGACCGATTATTTTTCTGAAATTCGTATATCTGTGTACGGCCTCCGTTACCATCCCCACCGGATTGGTAAAATTGATCAGCCAGGCATCCGGACACAATTCTTCCATATCCCTGCAGATATCCATAATGACCGGTATGGTACGAAGCCCTTTGAACAGGCCTCCGGCTCCGTTTGTTTCCTGTCCCAGAATACCGTATTTCAGAGGAATCCTTTCGTCCTTGATCCGCGCGGCAAGCTGCCCTACCCGAAGCTGTGTAGTGACAAAATCCGCTCCTGCCAGCGCTTCACGCCGGTCCAGTGTAGTACGGATCTCCATCGGTACCCCCGCCCGCTCCGCCATTCTGCGGGCCAATGCTGCCACGATGTTCATTTTCCCTTCCCCTTCCGGGACATCCACCAGCCATAATTCCCCTACGGGAAGCGTCTGATATCGTTTCAGGAAACCCTCTACCAGTTCCGGCGTATAACTGGACCCGCCTCCGATCGTCACAATTTTAATTTTCTTCATCATTAACCCCCGTTCTTATCAATCAGCCTCCATACCTTCACATTCCGAAGGCTTAAATCTGTGCCAAAAGAAGTTTAAGTACTCCGATCCGTCCCGCCAGATTGCCTGTCCTGCATGCCTCTATACGCGTATATTGCCCAAGATGAGGAAACAGGGTATAGACCCGCTGCCTGAGATCGTTGATAAACCGCGCCTGTCTGCAAATACCGCCTCCGATCAGAACTGCCTCCGGATCAAACATCACTGCCAGATTTCCCGTCGTCAATGCCAGAGGCTCCAGCCATTTCCTGTAGGCCGCCTCGATATCCGGTTCCTCAAGATGCCCGAACACGTACGGTCCGTCTATCTGCCTGCCGACAACAGCGGACACACTGCGCACCAGAGCGGAAGTTGCCTCCGCGCTCACATAGCCGGTTCCCCCGGCCTCCTTCCCGAGCAGGGCCAGTCCGGCCTCCCCCGCTTTAAAATGGCTGCCTCTTATCAGTCTGCCGTCCAGCACAAGAGCGCCTCCTACTCCTGTTCCGATCGTAAGAAGCGCCAGATTTGAAAGTCCCCGTCCCGCGCCTGCCGCAAGCTCTCCCAGCGCGGCGCAGTTGCTGTCATTCTCCAGAACCACCGGAAGTCCCATCCGCCCAGACAGCTCTTCCTTCAGATTCCATGCCCGGAAGTTCTCCCCCACACTGAAATCCTGATTTTCTCCCGTGACAGGATCGATAAATCCTGCCATGCAGATACCGATGCCCGCAATACGTCCCCTGTAGCGCTCTGCTACGGCGACAATCTGTTCCAGGAAACGCTTTGGTTCTTTCTCGGTCGCTTCCTCTCCATGTTCCAATTCCTCAAAGGATACGTGGAAAAGACTGTATTTCACCACGGTTCCGCCGATATCAACCGCCAGATACTGATCCTGCTTCAATTTCTTTTCCTCCTTCTTTGCCCGATCCATGCCCGCTTCCTCTCTCCTCCTGCCAAAGCCGCAGCGCCCCTGCCGAGGCATCCTGCACGGTGCCCACAATACGGATCTGTCCGTCCGCCTCCTGCAGTTTCCGGCACAGCCGGTTCCGGATACGTTCGTTTTTCAAAAGAACGCTGCCGCCAAGCGCCAGCATTTTTTCACTGCCCGTACATCCCACCGCCGTCAGAACAAGTTCTGCAAGACTCTCCACACAGGCAGCTTCAATGGCCTGCGCGGCCCTGTCTCCCTCTTCCGCCGCCGGCTCCAGCAGCACTGCCAGCGCCGCCGTATCTTTCTTGCTTCTGTCCGGATGATAAAGATACCCGATCATCTCTTTCACCGTCTTAATATGCAGTTTTTCAAACACAAGCCCACGCAGGAGCGTTCTCTCTCCCCGGCCGTCTTCCTGCCGGACAACCGCTGCCATAATGTCTCTGCCGATAGCATAGGCGCTGCCGCCGTCGTCGATCAGATGCCCCCAGCCGCCTACCCGAAAACTGCCGCCATCCGCTCTTCGTCCATAGCAGATCGAACCCGTCCCCGCTATCAGCACCACGCCGTGTCTTTCCGGAAAAGCAGCGGCCAGCGCCGTCTCATGATCTCCATAGAGACTGACCGGACAGAAAAATCCCCGCTCTGCGAACATCTCCCGCACCGTTTCCCCGGACAGGCGGTTGCTGATTCCCGCAACACCTGCCCCGATCCCGGCGCACTGTTCCGGCACATAGCCGCAGCCCTCCAGCGCACGGACGATCTGTCCTATCGTTTCTTTCAGCCTGTCCGGACTTTGCCCGTTTCCGTTAAGCGCTCCCGCGGACATATGCGTCAGAATGTTTCCATGCCGGTCTGCCGCGGTAATCTTTGTCCCGGTTCCGCCTCCGTCTATTCCCAGTAAATATTTCATGCCGCCTCCCTCTGTTCCGCTAACCTTTGACCGCTCCCACCGTAACTCCTTCCAGGAAATATCTCTGCAGGGAGAAGAACAGAATAAACATGGGGAGCGCCGAAACGGTGGCGCCGGCCATCATAGGAGCAAAATAGGTCGTATTTGCAAAGCTGAAATTTTTAAGGCCTACCTGGATCGTCTGCATTTTCTCGGAATTACAGACTAAGAACGGCCAGAAAAAAGTATTCCACTCCCCCAGAAAAGTCATGATCGCCATAACAGCCAGAATAGTCTTCGACAGGGGCATCACGATCTTCCACACGATAAGCGGCTGGCTGCACCCTTCGATCTTAGCCGATTCTATAACAGAAGTCGGAAGCGACGTAAAAAACTGTTTGGCAAGGAACACGTTATAGCATGTAACCAGGGTAGGCGCAACCAGCGCCGTATAAGTATCCTGCCACTTCAGCACATTGACTACCAGAATATACAGCGGAACCTGTGTCACCTGATAAGGGATCATCATAGCCACCAGCAGCAGGAAAAAGAAAAACCGGCATCCCGGAAACCGCAGCTTGGCGAAGGCATAACCGGCCAGGCTGGCGAATACTACATTGCTGACCGTTACAACACCCGCCACCAGCAGGGAATTCATGATCCATCTGAAAGAGTACCGGCTGTAATCGAAGAAAAACTCATAGGAAGCCAGTGAAAACGACCGGGGAATCAGCGAATAACTGGCTCCGCCCGCTTCCGTCGGGGCGCCGAAGGAAGATATGACCATATAATAGATGGGAAACAGGGTGACCACGGCCAGAAATATCAGAACCGCGCCGATCATCACATTCCGAACCTTCTCTTTATATTTGTCTTTTGTACCATATCTTCTGTATAATCCCATAACCTGTCCCTCCTAATACTCTACATCATTGGCGTTTAGCTTAAACTGGAAGATGGCAAAAACCGCAATGATCATCGCCAGCAAAAGCGCCTGTGCACATGCTTCACCGTACTCGAAGTATTTGAACGCCCGGTTAAAGATCAGCAGCCCCGCCATAGTCGTCGCGTTGTCAGGCCCGCCTCCCGTCATAAGGTACGCCGTCTGGAAGGACTGAAACCCGTTGATCACACTGGTGACCGTCAGAAAGACCGTCGTCGGCCTGACAAGCGGCCAAACCACATACCGCACTTTCTGCAGGAACGTAGAACCGTCGATTTCCGCCGCCTCGTAATATGTAGGATCAATTCCCAGCAGCGCGGCAATATAAATAATAATATTCTGCCCCAATCCGGCAAATACCGCCATAATGATCAGCGCGGCCATCGCCGTTTTCGAGCTGCCCAGCCAGTTCTGGTTCGGGATCCCAAAGAATCTGATCAAACTGTTTAACAGCCCGCCCGGAAGCGGATCATAGATCCATTTCCACACAAAAGAAAGCGCCACGCCGGAAGCAATCGCCGGAAGATAAAACGCTCCTTTGAAAAAGGACTGTATTCCTTTCCGGAAAGGTACGATCATCAGGGAAACGGTAAAAGATAACAGAATCCCGGCCGGCACCGTAATGACTGTATAAACTGCCGTATTTTTTAACGCCCTGTAGAACAGGCTGCTCTTAAAAGTACTCTCATAATTCGCAAAGCCCACCCACTCGGAACCAAGCGGCTTATATTTCTGAAAACTGGTGACCACTGAGGAGATCACCGGATAAATCGTAAAAATGATAAAAGTACACAACGGAACCAGGATGAACAACCAGGCCCAGATTGTCTCCTTTTTTATTTTCTTTTTCCTAACCTTACCCATGATTTGATGCTCCTTTGCTATAAAGAAGAGAGCCGCCGCCAGCGGCTCTCTGTTTCCGGTAATCTCCGTAAGATCGTCAGTCTGCGACACATCCTTCCTCGCCGAAAGCCTCATGCCCGGCTTCTACGATCGCCTGATACATTTCTTCCGGGCTTACCTCACCGGAAAGCAGTCCCTGAAATTTAGGTACGATCACCTCATCCTCAATTTTGATCGCTTTTGCGCTCAGCTCCGCCGGGATATCCGGGCGCGCTTCCGCGATCTGTGACGTCAGCAGCTGCACACATGCCGTATTGGCCTCGTTCTTATCAACGATCGGATCAAGCTTCGCATACTCGCCTCTGCCGCTTTCACATACCGGAGACAGATACAGTTCCTGGCAGGTATATGCCGCGCGTTCTCCGCTTGCCAGATAATAAGCCGCCCTGGCTACATTCTGCATGTGCGCCTGATCCGGCTCCTTCTCGCCTGTCAGACAGATATAACCGTCCACTGCTCCCTGTGCATTCTGTTCTCCATTAAAGACCGGCACAGGAAGTACGATGTATTCTACCGGAATACTGTTTTCCACGGCGTCAGCCGATCCTTCTTCCAGCAGTTTATTGTTGTTATAGGCAGATCTCTCGAAAGAAGACAATCCTTTGCCCGTGATCATCGTCTGCCCGGTAAGCATCATATTCCAGCGTTTTCCGGCATCAACGGAGCTGAGTTCCTTCGGCATGGATCCGTCGTCGATCAGCGCCCGCACATCTTCCAGAAAAGTAAGCATGTTCTTACTGGTATAGGCATATTTCAGATCCTTATCGAAGGAAGCCGGCATACCTGCATTTTTCACAAAAATGCTGAAATAATCCTTAGCCGTAACGCCCGCGCACGCAAACACAAAACCGTAACAGGTTGTGTCTCCTTCCGTGACAACCCCTTTCTTGATTGCTTCCCGGAACTCATCGTATGTCCAGCCGTTCTTCTGGACGCTTTCCCAGTCAATGCCCGCCGTCTCCATCTTCTCCTTATTCCCGCCGATACACTGTACTTCACAATATGCCGGCAGACCGTATGTGCCGTCCCCGTTGCGGAAATAATCCAGAACATTTTCATCGAAATCTGACAATTCCTCCGAAAGATAATCATTCAGGTCAACGAGCATGCCAAGATCCAGATATTTGGAGATACCGTCGGAACCTATAAAAGCGATATCCGGAGGCGAACCTGCATTGACCTGTATATCCAGTTTCTGCGTCATGTCTTCCCAGCTGGCCGTTGTCACCTGGATTTCGACGCCCGCGTTTTCTTCATTAAATGCGTTCACATACTCCATGATCTGTTCCTGATAAGTCGCGGACACGGGAGGAAGCAGCGCCGTCACTACGTCTTTTTCTCCGGAAGGGGCCTCTTCTTCCCCTGCTGTCTGTGAAACGTCCTTGTTCTCTTCCCCGGACGCATCCGCCGCTGCCGCGCCTTCGCTTGTATTCCCGTCCGTTCCGTTACCGCATCCTGACAGCATCCCCGCCGTCATAGCCACCGACAAAATCAATGCCAACATTTTTCTTTTCATATTTTTTCCTCCTTTATCTTTCACCCTGTAATCCCGTCTGACCGGATACAGCGGCTTTTACCTTTCCTTCGGCCTGTCCGAGGCTTTCTTTGGCCGTATCCACATCGCAGCCAAGAAGCATCTTGGTGATGGCCAGCTTCGTCCTGCCTCCTGCCTCTGCCAGATTTCTTCTGGCTTCCTCTCTGCTGCAGCCTACGGCTTCCATAACAATATTCTCTGATCTTACCATCAGTTTTTCATTGGACTGGCGCACGTCTACCATAAGATTTTCGTACACTTTTCCGATGCCCACCATACTGGCCGTCGAGATCATGTTCAGCACCATCTTCTCTGCCGTTCCGGCTTTGAGGCGCGTGGAGCCCGTAAGCACTTCCGGCCCGGTAAGCAGCTCTATCGCCAGCTTTGCTTCCGCTGACACCGGAGCGTTCTCGTTGTTGGAGATCGAGACAGTCCTGCACCCTATTTCTCCGGCATACCGCAGCGCTCCGATCACATAAGGAGTCCGTCCGCTGGCGGCCAGGCCGATCACCACGTCTTTCTCTGTCAGTCCATGATCCTGCAGGTCTTTCCGGCCAAGGTCAGGATCATCCTCGGCGCCTTCTTTTGCCTTGACAAACGCCTCTTTGCCGCCCGCGATCACTCCGACTACCACGTTATAGGAAACTCCAAAGGTCGGCGGGCATTCCACGGCGTCCAGGATTCCGATCCGTCCGCTTGTTCCGGCGCCTATATATATGATCCTTCCTCCTGACTTCAGGCTTTCCGTCGTCCATTGTATTGCTTTCTCTATCTGTGGCAGCGCCTGATGTACCGCATCTACCACTTTATGGTCTTCCTCGTTCATAATGGAAATGATCTGGTAAGGTGTCATTTCATCCAGCCTCATCGTTTTTTGGTTTCGCTTTTCCGTTGATAATTCCGAAATATCAACCATAGTCAATCATCGTCCTCTCCTTCCCTTTCCTTTGCCGTCTTCGGGATGTAATTATGTTTCAGATATTGCATACACGCTTCGTACTCGTGTTGTATGCAGGCCGAATACAGCATATCAATGACAGCAAGCTGCGACAGCCTTGAAGCCAGTTTTCCTGTCTGGAATTCAAACTCCGTGGCAGAAACATACAGATTATAATTCGCAAGTTTCGACAACGGCGACTCCCTAAAACATGTAACCGCTATGACCGGAGCCCCCGCGTTCCTTGCGATCTCCGCACACTGCACGATCTCCTTTGTCATGCCGGAATAGCTGATGATGACCGCGGCATCCCTGTTTGACAGATTCTTCGCCTGTACCATCTGCATATGAATATCCTCGTTGGCCATACAATTCTTATTAATACGCAAAAATTTCAGATAGGCATCCTTTCCGACCAGCAGAGACGCTCCCATACCAAAAAACGCGATCCTCTGCGCTGCCATCATCACCGATACGCTCTTATCCAGCGTCTCGATATCGATCAGCGCCTTCGTATCTTCCAGTGAAACGATACTTTTGTAGATGATCTTGTCTACCAGCTGCTCCAGCTTATCGTCCTTTGCAATCTCACAGTTCTTTCCCGTAATGGTTTCTTTCCGGAGCGCATTTTCATAGATCAGGGATTTCTGAAAATCCTTGTACTGGCTAAAGCCGGCTTTATGGCACAGTCTGGTAATCGTCGAAGAAGAGACATAGGTTGCTTTCGCCAACTCTCGCAGGCCCATCTCCGCTACTTTCTCCGGATTTTCCAACAGATACTCAATTACCCCTTTTTCCGTACTGCTTGCTTCCGTATAGTACTCCCGGAATTTCACAATGACATTTTTCATTCTCTGGTCCTTTTCCATCCGTGGTCGGCATTCTGTTATCCCGTGTTACGAAACTCATTATACCGGCCAGAAACATCTGCGTCCATATATTATCGAGTTTATGGTACTTTGTTTCATATTTTGCAAATTACACAAACTTTTTCCGAATATCATGACGCTTTTATGCATTTTTATATCTATACCGTTTGTAAAGATGTGTATGCAATTACTTTTTACGAAAAATTGCACATAAAAAAGTGTCTTCGACACCTCAACCCCCTGACCCCCATTCATGGGGGAATTA
>OFFW01000166.1_pt1 | contig 51150 bp, 46 predicted proteins | sample 1521501 | NCBI WGS metagenome assembly OFFW01 (sample SAMEA3504107, study PRJEB24116) | mouse gut metagenome | biome: mouse gut; feature: mouse-associated habitat; material: faeces | place: Denmark | collected 2011
GAAGTTGGGGACGTAGCGGCCGTCCATGATGTCTATGTGGAAGGAGTCGATGCCGGCTTCTTCCAGGTTTTTTACTTCCTGCTCCAGGTGGCCGTAGTCGGCGCACATCATGGAGGCTGTCAACTCGAACTGCATAAATCTCTCCTTTTCGAAGATATGAGGAACCGTCTACAGATAACCGTTATTACTACTGCAACTTTATAGCAGTTTTTATTATTTTCCGACAATTCCTAATCAATCTTGTGCCTTGAAATCTGCTCCTTGGTAAGCCCCGCCTGCCGAAAATACCTGGAAGCTTAGCATTTATCAGGACTCATGAGCTCTAATAAGCCGGAAAGCCACGGAACTATATACACTATCCCTTTGGCTTGTCTCATATGTTTGCCTGGTATGTATTTCATCCTCTCAAGCCCAGTCCTTCCGGCTCTCCTCATCCCGGCTGGAAGCAGCGGCAACGTCCCGTGCCCCCGGCTTTCAATCCAGGAAATTCTTGTCTGAGTATACCATGTTATATCTATCCCTGTTCTTCTCAAAGAAGAAGGAAATCAGGCGCTCCGAAAGGAAGCCGGGATACCGGTTGTCGTAATGATCCTCTTTGGTTCCGCCGTGCCGGGCTACCGCGAACAGAATCGGGAACAGCCATCCGCACAGCTCCCCCAGTACTTCCCTCCCCATGATGAACATGTTGCAGGGCGAATAGAGGTTCTTCTCAAAAAAAGCCTCTGCCTCCTGAGCCTCCCGGAAGTCCCTTTCCCTCAGATACGCCATCATATAATCCCAGTCCATGGGATCATGGCGCTTCCTGAAATTTTCCCGGAGACTGGGAGCCACATACAGGGGAACCGGCAGAATGACATCCACTCTATTCACAAGCATGCGCTCCAGCCAGTCCGGCGGCAGGATGAAGTGCCTGCGGTAATGCGCCAGACCCACAATGTCCTCCCCGGCGTTCTTCCAGATCCAGTAAAGGGCTGTCAGTTCGCAGAACTGTCGGTTTTTCGTTGATATATTATCGCCCGCATCATCTGTCACGGAACAGTCCGGCAGGCGTTTATCGGTCAGCGCCGCCCCCACCTGGATGAGCTTTTCATAAGGCTCTTCTCTGTACTGCCGTTTCAGGGGAGCGTCATAGATGGATTTCGCCACATAGATGGCAGCGGATATCCCGTGGGCTTTCATTTTTTCTATTTTTAAGAAATCCCTTCCGCGCTCCGCGAAATGCTTCTCCAGATAGGCATTGCGGAGCCGAAGATCCAGTTCTACGTCCACCGGCGTTATCTTTTCGAAACCGAGAGATGTCAGCGCATGGGCAATTTCCCCATGATAGATTCCCCTTGTCCCTATGTAGACCGGATATTCCGTATGGAGGTTCCCTTTTTCCAGCCTTATCACGGGTACCTCCCCGACCTTGGCCGGATTCTCCTCTTCATTGTTGTATAGGTAGGCTTCTATGGCCACGCCGGGGCATAGCGCCTGTAGATATGCCGCCAATGTCTGTGCCCTGGAATGGGCGCCAAAAATGTAGATTCTCTTTGTCATGCTCCTTGCTCCTGTGGAATCCTATGTCATGTCCTTGCATTCTCTGGCTTTTTGTCCATCAGCGCATTCTGTCCACGCAAACTCTCTACTGCACTGTCTGACAATCCTTCTATCCAGCGAATCTGTTCCAGTCTTGCACCATGCTCAATCAGCCGCTTCTCCACAGTCTCTTTTGCTTTTTTTCTGAGCATCGCAATGACAATAATATCTTCCGCACCGATTTCAGTCTCTTCCAATGTCTGTACCGGCATGCACAATCTTCGGTATCTCTCTGCATCAGCATCTACCCATGCCTTCAGCTTCCATGCTTTTCGTGCAGACACATAACCATGCACAGCCCTTCCGAAAGCCCCTGCCCCGTAAATGACCAGCGGCTTCCCCTGTTGGATGTTTTGAAACGGAAACAGTTCTTCGCCGACCAGCTCTGCCGATATTGCATATGCCCTGGTAAGCACATTGCAGACCGTATATCTTTTCAGCTGTTGTTCTACCCGGCACAAGACCCCTGACTTTTCAAAAAAATCCATCAATGCCTTATCCACAAGTCTTGCATTATCGTATTCCTTTTTCGCTTCATCGATTCTGGTCATCATGGAACCTTCACGGATGCAATAGTGATAATGGCACTCGCCGGAAACCACCTTCCGCTCTGCCATCGCAAGCATAGGATATACTGCCACAGCATCCTCGCCCACCTTTATCCGCGAATCAATGCCCGGCATATGTCTCATGACAAGCTCCCTTTTAAAAAGCTTATTCCATAAATATGGTTGGACGCCTGAGCAGAAATAGTCCTCACAGCTTATCATGCCGCCTACAAAAAAATCCGCATATTCCTCGGAATGATACACCCCTTCTGGCATCAGGTTCTTTTTTTCCCTGATTTCACCCAAAACGTCTTCCTTCATCCCCTCTATCACAGCATCAGCGTTCTGTCTGCAGACGCATTCATAAAGGCTTCCATACATATCCGCCTCCATCCAATCGTCAGAATCTGCGAATGCGACATACTTTCCTGTGGACATCCTTATCCCTGCCTGACGCGCGCCGACAAGCCCTCCGTTTGGTTTATGCAATACCCTGATTCGCGAATCCGCCTCCGCGTACCTGTCGCAGATTGCCCCGGAGGCATCCGTCGAACCATCATCTACCAGCAAAATTTCCAGATCCTTCATCGTCTGGCTCTGGATGCTCTCGATGCATCTCTCTAGGTATCCGTCTACGTTATATACTGGTACTATAATGCTGATTTCTTTTCCCACATCCTACCCCATCGAAAAAGTATCGCAGTATCTACAGCTGCCCCATTTCCTTCTTCCTTCATACAGGCATCTCCTCACAGCCTGAAACTTGGGTCCATACCACACATCCGCCAGTTTCTCCCGATTCAGATCCCCCAGCGTATATTGTCCAATCGCATCATTGCAGCATAAGGAAATCTTGCCGTCAGGACGGACAATCATCTGTTTAAAAGGAAGCACGCACCTGTCGTCTCCATATTCCAGAATCCTCTTACGGTTTGGCGCTGTGCCGCCTCTTGTTGTCAATATCTCTTCCGGTTTCCTCAGCACAATCGTCACCTTCTTTTTCAAATCCGGATGCCCTTCGCAATATTCCACGATTTTGGCACAGGGCTTTATCAGCTTCAAGTCCTGCTGATAGTTGTCGATGACCAGCTCGTCCAAAATCTCAGCCAGCGCGGCAAATTTGTCCAGGGTCAGCAAAGTGCCGTTCGTAAAAAGATGCATCCTTGCCTTGGGTAGCTTTCTCCGGGCAAGCTGGTTGAACTCAATTATCCTTTCATCCAACAGCGGTTCGTTGTTAGAGAAAGTCGTGAACCTCCCTTTATAGTCCAACTCTGCAAGCTGATCCACTATGCTTTCAAACAGTTCCCGTGTCATTACCGCTTCTGTGCGAGGGTCTACGTTCCGATTGACCGGGCAGAAGGAGCATATGCCGTTACATCTGTTGACAGTCTCTATCTCGATATGGTCAAAAAGCGGCTGGTTCTGCCGAAAGGTTTCCACAATATCATACACCGCTTTTCTGGCGTACTCCATCTTCTCACTTTCAGACCATGCTTCCTCTGTAAGAAACTCCTCCATGGTCTCATACGGATTCACCACAAGCTCGTCTGTCTCGTAGTATCCATGCTGGTAATCTTCAAAAACTGAATAATCTGTCATTCCCTGTTCTTGAAGCTGGTTTTCCATGCTCTTGGAATAAGCACTTGCAATCAAAATAGACAGGTCGTCCCTATCCTTTATTTCGCCCAAGCTCCTGACTGTCTTCCCGCAATATACGGTTCCTTGCTTTGAAGGACTGTTATCAATAAAACATTCTACAATGTCACTCCCCAATGTCTGAATGGCCTTTTTTCCATATAAACCAGCTCCAAAGATTGCAATCCTTTTCATGAACCCCATATCCTCCTTAAGTGATTACTGCAATTCTAAAGACCTGATGATAAAGCAGATTTTGTACTATGGGCACTAGATGTCTGTTATTTGCCACTATAATCTCACATTTTTCATTCCGGCCATATTCATGCAATAACCTTTCAAAGCCAAAAACCGGTTTTCCCTCAATGCAATCCCCCTGCTTATGGACATCAGCATCACAAAATCCAATTAAATCAACTTCATATTGCCTCAAATCCTCGAGGGCTTTCCGTCCAAAACAGCCAGCACCATATATGATTACAGTTTTATCCCTAAAGTAGCGTGGACGCATCTCTTGCCTGACATAGTATTTTCTAAAAATATCCATTTTTTCCGATATAAAGCCATCTACTTTTTTCTTTCTTATATCAGTTTCCGGAAATTCCATAAAAACACTTGCCATAAAGAGATCCACTACCTGTTTTTCTATATACGCCCGTTCCTCCCCCGCAAAAAAATAGTCCATTGCGTCATATAACCCCACCGCAATGCGATATATACGGTCTAAAGTTTGGTTGGTTTCATCATCAATATAATTTCGTATGATTTTCTGCGGTGTATAGAGGTATTTCGCTCCTTCCTTCATCGTCTGTAAATTCATATACACTTGGATAAAAATGCTTGACATTTTATCTGCAAACATATTCCCATGCTGAATCCAGCGACTCCGCTTGAATATCACATTGGACAGAAACCCAAATACTGCAGAATTATCTTTCACTGTCATAATGAATTGGTGCAGTTGTCCCTCCTGCCCAGTGTCAAACAGCCTGTCTTCTTGTATGGCACTTCCCAGTGGATATCCTGTTCCAATAAAATCATTATTATAGCTATAGATGTCAAAAGGCGAGACAAGAATATCTATGTCCCAGTATTCACCCATGCCAAGTATTTTTAATATGCTGCTCAAAGCATCTTCTACAGGGATATCATCATTTCCCACAATCCAAGCATACTTTCCATGGGCAACAGATACAGAATTCAGGAAATTATAGTCCATACCCATATTTTCCCGGTTGCGAGTATATACAAGAGATACTTCCGGAAATCTGGTCTTAATCCCTTCGATAATGCCCACTGGATCGATTTTTGAACAGTCGTCACTGACGCAGATTTCAACCTCATCCCCAAAATTGCTTTCTGTAATCTGGGAGGAGACATTTTCCAAAAGCCGTTCCAACAGTTCAATCCTGTTATAATTCGGAATACAAACTGACAATTGATATTGTTTCACGTTATTTGTCATAATTCTATTCTCTCCTTGCACCTAAAACCCCCTTTCTAAGTTCTGCTTTTATATCATCTAATCCGTCAACAAACATATAACCCTTTGAGAATCCTGTGCAAAACCCCTTTTCCTTAAAATACCTCTCAAATGCCTCTGCATTTTCCGTATTATGATAGGTACATATAATAGCCGTCATCGGTCGCTTTGAGGAAAACAGCTCTTTCCCGCCCTCAAGCGCTTCTGTCTCCGCACCTTCTATATCAAGCTTTACCATTGAGATTTGATTTGACCGTCCTATTTCATCCAGCGTTATCCTCTTTTTATCCGATTTATTGCCAAGCCATTTGGGGATGATTTCCACCTTGTGTTTATATGGTTCAAATGTATATTTCAGTGCCTCAATCCATGGTTCATCTCCTTCTACTAAGTATACTTTTTTCACCCTATCAATGATTTGTAGCGAAAAAAAGCCTTCCGCTGCTCCTCCATCTATTACGACATCGGAAGCTTCTAAATTTAAAAAACCAAAGTCATAACAATGAGGAGAATCTTTATCCTGTTCCTTACATAAAGAGCATAAGTACTCCTTTGCAATCAGTTCATTTTGTATTGTTGACGCCAGATAAATCTTTTTTGTTCCCCAATAGGAATATAACAATCCGTTTTTCTCATCTCGATGGACTTCAAACATATCCCCCTGGTACGCTTTCTTAATCTGTCCGTTAAACATGTCCAGTTCATGATGTTGAAGATATACGCATATTTCCTGTATGCTCTTATCCGTAGATCCTCTGTACCGTTTCAATATATCTGTCTTAAAATTCTTTAACATATAATTACCAGACTTAATCTGCTGTCTGCTGATGTCCAAGTCCTCAATCAGCTGTTTCTCTATCTCTTTGTAATAGATATCTGTCACGATCACAATCGTATGTTCTGCTGCCTTATGAGGCTGGGAAATATATATATCCCGACCGTTTATCTTTACTGCTTCCCCCCATAGCTGGACATTGTTGTCCCATATTTCGACGACTTCAAAACCTCTATATTTTTCAATCAGCTTTATGATACGCTCTTTGCGCTGTCCAGCTCCAAATAAAATGATTTTTTCATCCATGATATGATTCCTTCTGTACAAGATATATTTTTTCCAGCAGCCGGGTTGCTTCTGCCCTGATCTGTTTACTGCTTTTCCCGTTTTTTTCTGCCCATCCGCCAGCACACTCATGAATCCCAAATGCTGTGTCTGTCATTTCATACGCTCCAGTAAACCAGTTCTTTGCAGAAAATAAATCTCGCGGGTAGATTGTCATGCCGTCCTTTTTCTGAAAACGGCCATTTATTTCAAACCCTTTTCTTTCAAAAAAACGATCCAACAACATGGGCTGCAAGTTGGAAAGCGTCATACTGGTGTTTATGTCAAAACGCATATTTTTGTATATATCCATCATTTCCTTTACAACTGGACATCCCTTTCGAGCTCCGAATATTGCCGCTTCTATATCCCGAAGGGGCCCGAATCCCACAAAAAAGTCATTCTTTAAAAACAAATCCATATTTTTATATAGAACCACATCTAAATCAAGATAAATTCCGCCATACTTATATACTGTTTCCATTCTCGCATAGTCAGACACATAGGCCCATTTCCCTTGTTTATAGGCCGTATAGGCAAAGGAGTTGGCTTTCACGTCATAATTACTGCTGTTCCATTCTTTCAGCTCATAATCAGGACAGGCCTTCCTCCAGCTCTCCAGGCATCTCAAGGACAATTCATCTTTCTTTTCCCCGCTGAACCAGAAATAATGTATTATTTTCGGTATTTTGTCCTCTCCGTCATAGTCTGCCAACACATGCCGTTCTGTAATGTCATCTACATGTCTGGAAATCATCAAGGACAAAACAAAGATATCCACGTTCTTTTCTCCCAGCATGATTTCTAACTGCCTGTATATTTCGTAAGCATACACATCTGATGCTATCAGTATGGCAAAAGAATCCTCTTCATATTTCCGGATGTCGTCAGGCGATATAACAGGTTTCCTGCTGCCATTGACCATTATATATCCTCCCTGCTTCTCCACACTGTTATCAGCCACACATTCTATGTAATCATCCAGTTTCAAGTCTTTATAATTTAAGCTGATTACACGGAGAAAGTCGGATGCACCGAACGCTATCAATTTCTTTTTGCATGCAACACTATGGAATTCTTCAAAACTGTTTCCCGCAATTTTCATCTATGCTCACCTGTTTATCAATATTTATGGGAAAGAATGGGGGTACAATATTTGCGCTTCATCACACCGCTCTTCAACAATCTGAAGAATCTCACGGGCAATATCCCTATCTTCTACTGCTATGATGATTCCGTCTTCTGCTTCTAATCTCGCTTCGCAAAATGCAGTACAGCTGACCGTCTGCATGGAGGGATCAGTGACCAGGAACCCCGCATGATGCCATCCCATATACTTGAAAAAGCTGGCAAGGTTCTGGCCATATACCCCTGCACCATATAGGTAGACTTGGGGATGCATCCTGCAGAAATGGGACAGCTTTTCTAAATCCATCATGTCCTGGTTCTCCGGTAAGCGGCTTATCCTTGCCAGGTGCTTCTTTATGAACCCAACATCATACAATTTTCTGTCTTCAATATACTTAAGCGCTTCTAGCGCATTTGCGAATCCTTTATTCTGGAAGTACAGGCTTCTGCGCTTTATAATCGGAACCTTCCCATCTCTTATCAATTCCATGGAATACCGGAGATAGGGGATTTCATTTTCCTGGAACACTGTGTCCATCTGGCATAGATCCGTCAGCGCCATACCTTTCATTCCATGGCTCTCCAGCCAACGATTGCATCCAATCTCAAAATCTATGACTGCCTGATAAAGAGAAGCCGGATACTCCAGCTGCTCCCAAAACGCCCTAAAACAGGGACTCTCTAAAACAGATTTCCTGAAAGCAAAAAAATAGCTTTGGAGATGTGCGCCATATGTGTATCCATCCTCAAACTTTCCTTTCGGGCATCTTATCATCCCCCAATAATCAGCATCCGTGTTTTCCATTGCGCAGACCCAATCCTCAACAGGATAAAATGGCCCATAGAAAGAGTCGTTGACCAACAACAATTCCTCATATTTGTTTATTTCATCCCACCCCAGATAGCTGCAGATGGCATCCTTATAGGCACCTGCATCGAATCCCGTGTTATTTCTATAATATACCTTATCTGCATATGGCCGTATCTTATCTATCCCCTTGGCAATATACTCGTAATTACACACCACTGCCAAGCCGTCAACTACTTTGCGCAGCTGCTGCAATAGGTATCCAATATAGTCATCCACTATATTCTCATGGTCATATGTCACAAAAATGCATAATCGTTTCATGCAATGTCCCTCATTACCGGTTTTTATTACAGGTAAGGCTAATCCTTGTCGCCATATACGACACCCCTCCGCAAGTCCAAGGTATCCATGATATTTTCATCATAGGGAAAGAACATGTAGCCCTGGGAGGTTGATGTCGTATATCCATAGCCCTCCAGCATCTTCCTGATTTCCTTTTCATCGTGCCATCTGTGGTAGCTGCAGATGGCGCACTTTGCATGGCTGTCTTCCAATGTTCTCTTCGCGCCGGCCAAAGCGTCCAGCTCCGCTCCTTCTATGTCCATTTTGATAAAATCGGCTCTTTCACTGACCAGGGAATCAATCGTTATCGTATCTGCGGAATCCTGCTTTCCCACAAATTTGGAACAGAATACCACCTTATTCCGATAGGGCTGAAATGTCCGCTGCAGTGCCTGCATCCATAGGGGATCCGGTTCTATCAGATAAACCTTTTTCGCCTTCTCAATATAGCGGAGTGCAAAATTCCCCTCGCAGGTTCCGGCATCTACTATGACGCTGCCCCCCCTGATGTCGTCTTCGCTTCTGATATACAGATGCGGAGAACCCTCCCTCTGTTCGTATAAGATATCGTCCACATACTGGACTCCCCCGGTCTCTCCAAATGAAAATGTGTCCGGAAAATACATCCTCTTCCCTTCGAACAAAATATACGGATGATTTCCATCATCCCTGCTTACAGGATAACGCTGCTTTTTGCTTTCATAGCTCCCGAACACATTCAATGGATTATACCGGAAATAATCCACTATCTGTTGTATTTCTCTGTCTGGGCTTGGACTGTACTTTTTTATCAATGCCCTTTTTATCTCTTCTTCCATTTCAAAGCATGACACGATTAAGTCGGCATCCACGCCCAGATTCTGTTCCAGCTGATTCCTTATTTCTTTATGGTATAAGGAACAGATGATAATGGCATCATATCCCATATTTTTTAGTTCAGAGGGCGGTATGACCGGTATTCCTTTATAGGTGGTATTCCAGAGGGAAGGATTGTTATCTGTGAACGCAATGATGTCCAAATCTCTGTGGAACCCTTTTTTATCCAGAAAATCTCTTGTCGTGCCGCCAAGTCCCCAAATAATGGCTTGTTTTATCATTTTTACATCCTCTCGCTTTTCAGCGTTATCAAAATCAATCAACGAAAAGCAGCGGACTCAAGCTCCTGCTCCTGTGTCTTTTCTTGTAGGAGAAGGATACTTCGTGCTGCCAACTACGTCCTCCAGTGTTATGTTGCTCCACTGCAGTGTATCACTGTCCACATCCTCCACCTTTTTTCCCAAGTATTCCGAATGGCAGTAAAGCCCTTCCACTATTTTGCCCTGTAAATACTTGGATGCTTCTGCTGAAAACCGTCCTTCCAACAGGTTGCAGCAACTCTTTTTTATACATTCCATACCGAACTTTCGGGGGAACAGCACATCCAGGGCATTCTCACTGAACTGGAAAAAATGCCATGGCCTTTCATGGCTGGAAAAGGAATAATGGGTCTCAATAAAGACATAGCCTCCAGGCTTCAGCAGCTTGATTATCTCCAATGCAGCCTGCCAAGGCATGGCTAGATGTTCAAATACCGCGCTGCTGAATATCAGGTCGAACTTTTTGTCGAAATAGGAGCTAAGGCGATGAGCATCGCCTGTGACGTCGACATTTTCTCCCATATAGTAATCGAATCCCACATAGGAGGCGTTTTCAAACAATCTATCGAAGCGCTTTCCCGTCACGACCCTGGACCCAATCTCCAGGACTTCCATCCCCTCCTTGTCACATAAGGATTTCAACATCTTCGGCCAATTGTCGTGATTAATTTCTTCATCGATTCTTACTTTTTCATCTTCATATACAACCGGAGAAAATATGTAATGTATCCCATCCTCTCTTAACTGCTTTTCGACTTCGGCCGCTGCCGCTGTAGAGACCATCACTTCCACATTCGTATAACTCTGCCGATATTCTTCATAGCTTATTATCCTTATGCCCTCTGCAAAGCCAGTCCCCTGCTTCATTAAATCATTGTCTATAACAGCTCTTATTCTATAGGTATCCTTGTATCTCTCATATGTCTTTCTTCCGATTTTTCCCGCTCCGAACAGAACCACTTCTTCTTTCTTCATCCTTTACTCTCCTGCCAAATCTTGTGCAAGTCTCCCCTGTTTCTGTATGTCTCTTTCACTGGCAGCTATATAGCCATCATTATGTCCCAATGTTGATAAAGACAGGCTGAGGATCAGCTCCTTCTTGCAGGTCATACAGATACCGCGGAATGTCTATCGTTTTCTCCATCGTTCCCGATATCAGCATTGCCATGTAGCTGAAAGAGCTCCCTGGTGTGGGAATGCTGATTTTTCCGGATGACATCAGGTACATGTCCACATAGCTGTCTTTCCCTGCATTTCCCGTTATGTAAAGAGTCCTGTCCTTGACCTTTTCTATCCCTAACGCCGCTTCATTCTCCTGGCACCATATCAGGTCATCTGAGAAAATGTAATATTTTCTGTCTGTATATTCCTGCATCTCCTCTGCGGCAGCAATCGCTCTCCTGAAATACTCTGCGTTCGCCGCCATGCCGGCATAGACAAAATCCCCTCTTCGGATGTGCACCATTATCCCGTCTGATTCCAGAATATCCCTCATATAGGCCCAGTTTCTTTCATTCAGATATGGCCGGAACCGAATCTGCCCGGCCACCCAGCCCCGGTTCCCTATCAGCCAATCCTCTGCTGTTCCGTCTGCCCAAATTCCCATGAAGTACAGGTTCTTCCGGTTATGGAGCATATATTCTGTAACACTGCCCTGCGCATACGGCATGCTGAAAATGTATGTATCCAAGCAGAAGCAATGCTTCACCCCAAAAAAATCCTCCGGCATCCGTACATCGCGAACCAAGGCAACCTCTGTTCCCCCTTCCATCAGAACCTGACCAAGCGGGAAGCTCTGGGCATATTTTCCGGTAATCTGGCATTTGACTTTACGTAAATATTTAATCCATACTTCTCTTTCAAAGTAGTCGCTCAATAATCGTATGGGGGCATCAAGAACCTCTGCTATCTCTGCCCGCCGGAACTGATAGAAGCTGTTCCTTTCCCTTGTCTGCGATACTATTTTCCTGACTTCATCAAGGCTCCTTGCCCTGTTCCACTGGGAAATCCTTCTTACATTTTCCTCTTTGTCCAGCACATCCAGAGCCAGGATAGTGTCATCGAATATGACAGCCCTATCGGACTCCTGCTCTAAGAATCTGCCAAACAAATACATCAGCATCTGGTTCGCCAGGCCATTGAAGAGCTGTACGATATGGACAGGTCTGGAATCCTGGTGCGCTGTATCCTTCCGCCCATCCATTTTCCCTTCCACATAGTCCATGACACTCTGGACAATTTCTGCTTCCGTTACTGCGGTTTCCTTTTCGATTGTCCTGTCCGTGAACAGCTCGTCCGGAAACTGCCTGTATTCCACAGGCGCTTCACATTCGGCAGTGCAGGGTGCCTGGCATGTCCCCTTCTTCTCCCCACATATCAGATAAAAAGCTTTGCCGTTCAATGCTTTAAGAATCTCCCCGTCTTCTATGCGCAGAGTGTCCAGTACAGGGACAATATGTCCTAAGTTCTCATATTTCGTCAGTTCATTGACTGCGGAAAGCATAAGCTTTCGTTTATCAGCACTACAGATCAAATACAGTGTCTTAATGCCGTACACTTCTGTAAGCAGATTTTTTATATTACTCTGCCAGTCTTCACACATGATATAACGATATTCAGAAATCACTTTTTTGTCTGTGATTCGTTTCCAGTGGCATTCTTCCTCCCTATAGATATTATGGAGGATATGCCAATACCTGCCCTTATCGTTTATCCTCCGCTGCAAGTATTCCGTTTCATAGAGATATTCAATCTGTTCAAACCTACAGTAAGAAAACTTCCTGTTGATTTTCTTCAGCCGGGCCATTACGGACTCGGAAACATCGTACCAAAAGCTTCCCACCACGATGAGCGCATTCGGGTACAGGGCTTTGATTTGTTCGGCGGATAGGATTGTGATGCCGTGGAACTTTTCGCCCCATTTCTGCGCATTGTTGTCGCCCACTGCAGCGATGGAGATATTCTTTTTTTGCAGTGCTCTGTAGCATATCTCTGCTGCGGTTTTGGTTCCCCAGATAATAACGGGTAGACTTGGGTATAAATTCAAATCATTTCCTACTTCAATGCACATAACCTTCCTCAATCTTGCCATTTTTGCAGCCAGTCATTTTACTCTCATCCAGGTTAATTCTGCCATTCCTGTTTACACATACTCAAAATATTATAAGGCTAAATCCGGATTGGGGCATTCAGCATCATAAAGTAATCTTTATTTCTCTTCTTCCCAATCTCCTCAAGATATTTCATGTTTTCCAGACAGCTTTCTACGTCCCCTATGGCCAGCAAAACCATGTCGGAGAATTTTAAGGCATGCCCTTTGTCCTCCAAAATAGGATATCCTAAGTACATTCCCTTTTTATAGGTATCCACATATCCAACCAGCCTGTTTCTGCAGCCCAGGATATCAAGCCATCCCAGTGCAATCTGTCCAAAAAGGCCCGCCCCCCAGATGACTATCCGCTGAAAGGGTCTGGCAGTATTCAGCAGATTGAGATGGTACAAAAACCAAATACTCCTCCGTGTGAAAGAATCCATTTCCTTTTCGCACTTCTCCTGTATAAAACTCTCAAACAGGGATTTTATATCGTTTGCCTGAAGACGTTCCGCCTCCCCGGCATAGTCTCTGCATATCCAGTCATAATAGAGCGTCAGCTGTTTCCCCACCGCTTCGTAGGAGTGGTTCTGCAGATAACAGCCATATGCCTGTTCTATAATCCCACACAGTCTCCCATTCTGTCTGCATTCCAGATAGCGTCCAAATGCTTCATATATGTCTTCTCCCTGATATCCTTTTGTCAAAAAACAAGTATGCCCATCCTGTAAAAGCTCCGTTATTCCTGCCACGGGTGTCGATATTATGGGCACTTTATTGGCCATGCTTTCAACAATCACTCCCGGATACGACTCAACAGTGCTTGACAGAACCATCACATCTGCCTGAGCGAAATAATCCTCCACGTTCACCACAAAGCCTTCAAAAAACACTCTCTTATCCAGATTATGCCGTTCCACAAATTCCAGGCATTTTTTTCCATATAAATTGTCATTATCGCCCAGTATTGTCAATGTGACATTCAATCCAGCTTTAATACAAATCGATATAAACCTTAATGCTTCAAGCTGGTTTTTATGCTCCGCCAGCACGCCCACCATCAGAATATGTAATGCCCCGGAATCCGGCTCCTCTACAGCCTTCCTGGGCTTCTTACGCTTGTTTTCATACGCTACCCGGATACAGCGCGAGGAAATCCCAAGACCCTCTCCCCATCTTTTCACAAATAGTTCGGAATCCGCGCTGTGATAATGAGGATAGATATCCATCCATTTTATACTAAATACATCTAAATCTGTAGGATAGATGTTCATCAAATGAGGAATACCTAACTCCCTAGCCGCTAGCTCAACTGCAATGTTCACTTGAACGCTGTGGACTAAATCTGGCTTCTCTCTTGTGAGCAGCTTGACTATTTCATTGTAAACCCTAAGGCTTCCCTCTATGTCAATCCCTTCCATACAAGTGGATACAGGATATGTTACAGTTAATGAAGTCAGGCTGAAATATGCACATAGTTCATCATAAAGCGAAATATGCATCCCATTCTCATCGCTTGGAATTGCCACAACCACATCGCACCCACATTTACTCAAAATACCTGCCTGTGTCAACAACACTCTACTGGAACCGCCGGTTCCATAAGGGAAATCCAAAAAATAGACTATCTTTCTGCTTTTCTCCACCTCAGCCATTTTGCTCTCTCATCTCTTTTATTTGTATGCCACAATGATACATCTGTTTTCGCTAAAAGCCCGTCCACCGATTCCGCAAAGAACCTCAAACAGCTCACAGCTGACCTCTTTTTCGATTTCAAGGAAATTTTTTAGTCAGACTTCCTGCACCCTTTGCACAGAATGCATAAAAAATCCTGCTGCCTTGAACAGATTCCCTAAAGTCAAACAGTTCCATGTATATAAGTGGTTGTCCGCCTCGCTCCTAGTATATTCCGTATCGCATGATACGTTCGGCACATGGAATACAATCATACCATCATCTTTAAACTATATCCAAATTGTTATGGTGATTTCCAAATAACTCATGCCCTAAAACAATCTGTTTCTTGTCTACTTTTTGATACATCAGTTCTCTAACAATATTAATACATTCCTGAATATCCCAAACCATGACCAGAATCCAATCATAGCAATAATTCCCAATCTGGTTTATTGGGATAATCTTTTTCCCGGCAAGCCACCCATGCTTCCTTTTATCCACAAAGGCCTCTATGCTATATCTTTCATTAATTGCCTTCTCATTTTCAAAGAAAAAATTACCTGCGCCATAAACTAATATCTTTTCCTTTCCAATATCCCCATGACTTATTGCTGTTTCACTCCCATGCAAAGAAGTGAAAGCTCTTTTTACCTCTTCCGAAATCGCAATCCAATCTGGCAGACAAAATCTTTCCTTTCTTTCATCAATGCACTTTACTACAAATCTGTCTGTGACTCCGCAATGAACTCCTGTCCCATCCATACCTATATTCTTAATGAGAGATTCATATGGATTGATACAAATCCCATTCCGCGCAATAACATTCAAAGCCCAGAAGACTGCCCATGAATCATTGCTCCCCCTGATATTTCCCACCAGCGTCTCTTCCAAATCCTTTCCCCACAGCGCAAGGCTCCTGGATGTAGCCTCTTCCTGTTTCAGTTCCCGAAGAAGGTCATAATCCCTTCCGTATATGCTCCATCTGTTCTTCCATGTCCCCCATCCCCATGATGAGATGCGGCCGCAGCCATATACGTCATATTCCCCTTTTTCCAAGCCAATCGGCCAGCTATACCCGCTGACGGAATAAACATTATTATCACTCTGATATCTTTCAAAGCACTGCTCCATAAAAGCAATAAAATTCGCCGTAGGCACACAGTCATCCTCCAGAACGATGACAGCATCATACTCCCTGAAAGCATAATTTATACCAAAAACAATAGAATCTGCTAATCCCTTGTTTCGTTCTGATACAATGACCTCTTTTTCACACCAATCAATACCATAGATGAGCGCATTGACTTTTTCCCATTCTTCAACGTCTCTGTCATACTTCAGCCCGTCCTGAAAAATCAGCAATCCCTCCGGCTGTACTGTATTTCGCTTCAATGCATCCAGAACTTGCTTTGTATGATAACTTCTATTATAAGTAAATAATATCGTCGCAATCTTCATTTCACACATCTGCCCGCTCCAATTGTCTATTAAACTCAATCTGTTGTACCTTGGCCATAAAATGTTGGAAGTCAATATACTGCCTTCTTTTCAAATTCTCGAATAAATAATCACTAATCTGCCGATAATATGTTATGGTCGAAATAATCACTACGTGTTAGCCAATAACTGTGTTTGTTTCGGTTCAAGTCCATTTTATAGGCCTTAAAGAATTGTAGCATATGATTATCCAATATAATGCGAGGCGATAATCACATGAAAAATAAAATTGTGACCCTGTTTGACTGCATCAAAACCCTTTGTAAATCTGATATCGAAAGGATTATCAGCTTTGTGCTGGGTATCGTTTCTGCTAACCAGCAGCCGGACAGGCCGGCATGTCCTCATTGCGGGCATGCACATGTTATCAAATATGGCCATACCAAAGAAAAACAGCGTTTCTTCTGCCATGGCTGCAGGCAGACTTTCCTGTATTCCACCGGCACGCTGGCATATCATTCCCATTTCAGCCGTTCCATATGGGCGGACTTTATCCGCGACACGCTGGACGGTAAACCCCTGGATGATTCAGCGGAAGAACTGGGCTTCTCACACCAGACCGCATTCAATATGCGGCATAAGATTCTCATGGCCTTCCAGAATATGCCGGAAAAGAAACCAGCTCTCCTTTCCGGTATCGCAGAGCCCGATGAAACTTTTGTGCTTGACTGCTATAAGGGAAAACAGCTTCCTGAGGAGAAGCATGTCCTCCATACTTTTCCCCCAAATTTGTAGTCTTCTATCTGCATCTGGTTTTTTCTTGATTCTATCTAATATGCGATAGTCCTCTTCATATTGGCTCCATCTCTCTTTCCATGCCCCATCCCCAGGAACAGCTTTTACCGTCAAATAAGCATCTTCGCTCTTTTTCACCAAATCCACATCCCATGCATATCCGCTCACAGAATATACTTTCTCCTCATGTCTGTAAAGGTTCAGTGCAGATGTCATAAAAGCATGAACTGTTTATATGGCACACAATCATCTTCCAGCACAATGACGGCGTCGCATTCGCCCAGAACATATCCAATTCCTGAAGTAATTGATTTTGCTAGACCCAGGTTCTTTTCAGAAACATGCACCTCCGTTCTGCACCATTGAATATTGTTGATTTGTTCATTCACTTTTTACCATTCATCATAATTGGTACTTTCTTTTATTCCATCCTGAAAAATATATAGCTTTTCTGGCAGCACATCATTTTGTGACAGCCTTTCTATCACTTATCTTGTGTGTTCGCTTCTGTGGTATGTAAACAGTATTGTTCCTACCTTCATTTATTCTTTTTCTCCCTGACCTATTTCCGAATTCCTTTGGTTTACCACTTTTAAATCTAAAATCAACATTTACGTCACTTGTCTTTGCAATCTGTTTCCTATAATCGTCACACGTCATATAAAATATCTTCAAAAGATAGAATAGGACAACTTACCTTTTCTAAAAGCTTTTCTTCAATTTCGTCAAAATAAGCAATCGCTGTTACCACTATTGCATCAACCTCTTCAAGCTTGTCCTCCGGCGAAAAAACATCCACATCAGAACAGACAAATCTGGCATTTTTGTCAATCCCATATGCCACTTTAACCTCTGAGGTTTTCAATTCTTCTAATAAAGTTTCACCCACATAACTCATTCCATAGATTGCAATCTTTTTATATCCGTTTCTTAAAAAGAAATCTGTCAGTTCTTTCTTATCCTGTTTTACCTTTACCCATTGATTCATCATCAAAAACAGAGACAAATGCTTCTCTGATAAGTGCGCCATTTCATTCTTTTTCTTACCAGTTATCTTCCCAGTAATAGCGGCACCTAAAATGGTTCCCCCAAATAAACATATCGAATTCATCACCTTATTTCTCATCCTAAATTTTCCTTTCTATCATATTCCTTTATCATTTTTATAAGAGTTTATCGCCTCTCAGAGAATGGCAAATTATCTTATCATATATTGCCTAAATCAATTTGGTTTGTTACCCATGGTATGATTTCATCTAAAGCATTACTTAAGTCTGTCTTTGCCTCAAATCCTAAAAGCAATTTTGCCTTCTCTACAGACGGCACCCTCTTCTGTACATCATATGTATAAGCCGGATCATGAGCAAAACAAATGCGCTCTTTTCCCTTAAGTTTTTCCCATATTAGTTCTGACAGCTCGCAAACGGTCGTCGATACATCCGTCGACAAATTAAAGTCTTCATTGATTGCTTTATCGCTTTCAATACACATCCTAATCCCTTGAGCCAAGTCTCCCCCATATGTATAATGTCTCACTTGTTTTCCTGTCCCTAATATATGGAGTGGGTTTTGTCCTTTATATATCTTTTGTATGATATCCGGAACCACATGACTCATTGCAAGTTTGACATTTCCTGACAAAATTTCCTTTTCATTTTTGGCTCTTTGTTCACCAATGCCAATACAGTTAAATGGCCTGATAATCGTATAAGGCAATTTATGCTGTTCCCAAGCTCCTTTGGCAAAATATTCACATGCGAGTTTCTGAAATCCATATGTTGACAAGGGAGGCGGGCACAGCAGCTGTTCTCCCTCTTTTGTTGGGTAATTATTGGTGCATTCATATACCATGGAGGAAGACAGTACATTTATCTTTTCTAAATGTCTGTTTTTATGTGCCCAAATAGCAGCGTCAAAGGTTGAAGCGATAATCCTTTCATTCTCTGCAATCAAATCGTATGCATATTCATGAAAATATGTAATCCCTCCTATCATTGCCGCAACTGCAACCACTTGATCGCAATCTTCTATAAGTTCTTTCACTAATTCTGTGTTTTTCACATCACCCTGTAAAAAAACATAATTAGGGTGATGATCATAGCTTTTTTCAACAGATCCATATTTACTATAATTGTCTATCCCTACAACCATATGCCCTTGTTCTAATAATTCTTCAATCAAGTACCCTGCTATAAATCCAGCGGATCCCGTAACTAATATTTTCATTATATCCTTCCCCCTCTACCCAGCAAATTCCAAACATCCACCACCTTTTTATCACTGTCTATCTCCAATTCCTTATATTCTTTATGTGGAGTGGCAATAATAATGATGTCGCTATGTTCTATCAGGTACTCCTTAGATACAAAACTAGAATTATTTACATATGGATCGGAACATAATATGCTTCTCGCCTCAAATTCTGCTATTTTACGGACTTTATAGGAAAGTGATTCCCTTATGTCGTCACTCTCCGCCTTAAATGTCATTCCTAAAATGCCTATTACCTTTGATGATAAATCATAATTTTGCTTAAGCTGCTTAAAAACATAATTAGGCAACCCCTCATTAATCAGCATTGCTGCATGACCCAAATTGAAGTTATTGTTATTAAACGCCCCCAGTTGCATCGTATCCTTAAATAAGCAAGGCCCTGCTGAAAAACCAGGTGTCGGAAAATCCTTACACCGGGAATAATTATGTGTCATCGCATGATACACATTATAAAAATCTATTCCATAATCATTTGCCATAGTATAAAACTGGTTTGAGACCGCAAACTTAATATATCTCCAAACATTTGAGTATAATTTGGCCAGCTCTGCCTCCATAGGTTCCACAACTACCATATCATTTGTCAGCGCACCAAAGAGTTCTTTAGATTTTTCTATTCCACTATCTGTAAAAGAAGATATAATCTGTGGCAATGATGTCAATTCCTTTATCGCCTTTCCTTCCAGTATTCTTTCAGGACAAAATGCGATATCCAACCTTTTTCCTTTTTCTTCCAGCCATTTTCTGACTTTCTGTGTCATACCTGGATATACAGTGCTCCTTAATATTAGTAATTGACTATCATCCAAGTACCTTTCAATATCCTCTATAGATTTTTTGATAGCATCGAATTCAGGATTCAAATGTTTGTCCACCGGAGTTCCCACTATCAGGATAAGGATATGAGCCTCTTGAATTACCGCCGGATTATTTGAAAAACAAAGTCTTCCAGCTTCCAGGACTTCCTTCAATATGTTATCTGCATTCTCTTCAAAAAATGGCATCTCTCCTTTTGCACACTTTTCAATTCTTTCCTGACTGATGTCGTATACTACTACATCCTTCCCTTTATAAGACAGCATAATGGCCAATGGTAAACCTACATGTCCGCATCCCCCAATGATGCACACATCTTTATTCTTTTCTCTCATCCTTTTCACCTTTTCCTTAATACAGCAATAATCTCTCGTGTTTCCTGTGGCGTTCTTCTATGTTGTCTATTCTCACTATAATGTTCTATCACAAATGCATTATTCAGCCGCTCATTTACCCGTAACAAAAAATCATAGAAAGAATCAAAATCCCACACATGAAAGTGTGGCCTATAGTCATCTTTCAACAATCTTTCAATCTCTTTTTCTATATCTCCTTTATAGTTTGTTGATACACGCAAATATTCCCTGAAATGATCCATATCTGCATTTGAATACCCCTCCTGATTCCTTTCATCATCTGCGATAAAATGTTCCCATTTTGTTAAGGGACGATTCTTATCAAAAATATAGTTTTTATTTGGTATCGTAACGAATAATATCCCATTTTTTTTCAATTTAGCCAGATGTGTTTTTATTGCACCTATAGGATTCTTGCAATGCTCCAAAACATGGCAATGTATGATAAAATCTAATGAATTATTCTTAATATGGGACAATTCTTCCATTTCATCTATAATATCTATATGTACATACGACAATTTCTTTACTGTTTTTAAATCACTCGTTCTATTCCTGTCTATACAATCTATATATGAGACTTTGCTTTCTTTGCTGCATATTTTTATGGGGTAAGCTGATGCCCCTATTTCGATTCCTTTCCCTTTGCAATAAAAATCAGCTATCTCACTTCTTTTTCCCCACGTTTCACGTAATCGATATCTTTTATTTACAAAGGTATTTAAATAGTCCCACAAACTCACGATTATTTCTTCTTGTATTTTCTTTATTGTTTCAGCCATTTATGAACCTCTTCGCTATTTCCGTAATATTTTTTTGAAATGTATATATTCTGGAGCTGTAATAGGAAGGCTTTCTATATTTTGAATGAATATAGTACAAATCAAATATTTTATCTCTATCGATACTCATTCTTCTTGCGGCATCTATCAGGACTTGACTGTTTCTTCGATGCGATTTTTTTAGATACCGTTTCGATTCATTGCTGGCTTCCCGATCATTTTCAAACTTTATAACTTTGCTGTCATCAAACACATTAATCATTTGTTTGGAATATTTCATAGCAATCGCAGCTAAAAAATGCTCAAAACATCCCCAGTCATAAAATACATACCGATATAGCATCTTGCATGTTGTGGGAGCGGAAATAAGTGAAAAATCAAAAAATCTGATGTCTATTCCCCTGTTACGTCTTCCAACACGCTTCGTTAGTATATCAAAAGAATCATTTACCTCACAAAATATATTTGGATGAGAAATGCCTGCATATGATTTGGAATAATACCTTACAACTGTCTCCAAAAAATTCTTTTGTAAAACAATGTCTCCAGAGCAATCAACAAGAATGTCTGCCCCATATTCCTTTCCGTAATGTATTCCATTCAGCAAGACCTTAGACAGCGAATATCTATATTTTTCATCTAAGATAGTATGATAAAACACAGTCTTCTTGTCAAGAAGACCCTTTACTGTTTTTTCAACTTCTGTTTCTTTGAATATTGTTACAACCAAAATATAATTCTGATATGTCTGTCTCTTTAAGCTTTTCAGAAATTCCATCTGCATTTTATCATTGACATTTCCTTGAAAATCTCTGAAGGTGGTTGTAATTATTATTTTCTTATCATTCCTTACATCCATATATGCATTCCTTTAAACTTAATCATCATTTTATATAAGAGATTTTTCTATACCTACGTCTAATGATACTTCCTTATCAAATGATACATAATATCTGCCTTTTTCTTTGCTAATTCTACATTCCTATAATTTGTCTTAATCTGCATTATCTGTTTTTGGACACATTCTGCAATAGGGCACAGCCCTTCTTCATACCGTAAATTCTCATATACTTCAGGCAGCCTATTCACAAACGTCCTATTTGCAATCATTGGCTCAAGATATGGCACGCTCCATGCGCCATAATAACCGTCCCCTCCCATCGCAACATATTCCTTCCTGAAATCCTGCCAGGATACCCCTAATCTTTCTTTTCCCAAATACCGGACTCCAAGGGAATAATAAGAGTTCACACAATCTGCAGAAGTCTCTTGCGGAATCAGGAAATCACACTCCTTTATGACATCCATAAATATTTTTGCAGATTCCTGCCTCAATCTTACCAGTTCGTCCACCCTCTCCAACTGCGCAAACGCAACAGCAGCTGTAAATTCAGGCATGCGGTAGTTCCAGCCCAACACATCATGACGCTTATATTCCGGATCCTGAAATACTTCCTGGTTCAAACGTATCCTTCCATCTTCCGCGCGGAGGTTCTTAAAGCCATGTCCCCCCAATTTCCTGCACCTTTCTGCATACTCCTCCCTATCAGTTACAATCATTCCCCCCTCACCGCAGGAAATATGTTTGGTATTTTCAAAGCTAAAGCTGGAAATGTCGCCTATAGTGCCCAGCATTTTTCCCTTGTAAAAACTTAATACCGCCTGCGCATCGTCCTCAATGACAGCAATGCCATGCCTCCTGGCGATTTCCAGTATCCTGTCGTAGTCCGGTGACAATCCATACAAAGCAACAGCAATAATTGCCTTGGTTTTCGGCGTAATCAATCCTTCTAATTTCTCAGGGTCAAGATTAAATGTTTTTTCATCAATATCACAGTAAACAGGTATTGCATTGGCATGGAAGGTTGCAGTTGAATCCATTATGACTGTCAAAGCCGGAGAAATGACTTCATCTCCAGCCCCCACTCCCACTGCCTCCAAGGCAGCATGCAAGGTGGAAGTGCCTGAATTAAATGCCACACCGTACTTTGTTCCGATACGTTGTGAGAACGCCTTTTCAAGCCCTATAGTCCAACTTCCCCCTGTTGCGGACCACGATTCCCCCTCCAAAACTTTTTTGAGATAGTCTAATTCATTTCCAAGATACTTTGATGGATTCCGAATGATATTTTCCATGCTTTTCCTCTCCTGCACCTTCTATTGGCGATTAGTCTTTTTTCAATATAAGCTTGGTTCTCCTCTTCTGGTTTTCAAGGAACTCCTTTTGCCTTCCAATATTAATACCAGATATTTCCGGATGCTCTTTCAAATATGCTACGATTTCTCTCAATGGGACATCATTATCCACACAATTAAAATGTTCAAATACCTCAGCAAAAAAAGTAAAGTCTTCTGGATAATCTAATGTCAGTCGATATTCATCACTGAAATAAATATCTTCTATATTTGCCAGATACCCAGTCTTGAAAAGGCCTGTATCTTTAAAATAAGTCCACATCATTTCTGTTTCATCTGTGGCCTTAATCTCGCACACCTTTTTCAAAGCTTTGCTCGTAAATGCATATGTAAAAGCGCCGCATATCAATCCTGGCGGGATTTCTATGAAATCATGTTTTCCTTCTGCAATCTGTTCAGCCCCCTTATCTAATAGATAAGGGTCGCAAAATAAGTCGTCTCCGTCAAATGTTACAATATAATCCACGCCATATTCCGTTGCAGCCCCATTCCATCTTTCTAACTTGTCTTCCAGGCTCCCCCGATAAACCTCCACGCCACATGCCTGTGCCAGCTCGGCTATCCCATCATCCAACTCTCTCGCTGTCGTGCATACCACTATCCCATCAAATTTTGTCGCCCGCTTCGCGCGATTGATGACATGCTCCAGCACTGGCTTTCCCAAGATTTTTTTCATTGTCTTGTTCGGAAGCCTGCTCGAGTCCATTCTGACCGTTATGAAAATCGCCCTTTTCATGCTACTGTTCCCTCTGCTATTTGCGTTTTATTTTTCAACGTAGACAAAATACCAAGGCATCATCATTCCGCCTGATATCTGTATACGCTTCCCTTGCTCTGTCTTAACAGTGTAAGTTCCCCGTCCCATTCTATTTGTTCGGGGCAAGTCGACATCTATCACAAATTCTGCATATTCAAACTTCGAATACCCCATACAGGCAAAAAATTCCTTCATTCTGGGAAGTGAATATATGTTATAGAACACCTCCGAGCATCCATTTCCTTTATCCTTAGTGTAATCAAAGAGCTTAATCTTATAGTCTATCAACCCTTCAAACCCCAACATGGAAAAACCCATCCATTCCGGATTCAGTTCACACATACATCTCACAATTTCTGTGTAGTCTGGCAAAATGTTAAATGTCTGTAATGAAACAACACCATCTATCTTCCCAAATACACTTTTGTCTATATGAAAGAAATCTCCTTCTACCAGCTTACAATTATAGATTCCACGCTCCTGCAGAATTTTATTACCAATATCAACCAAGTTTTGGTTAATATCAATCCCATACCCCCACAAAAATCTTTTGTCTGAAGCTAGAAGATACCCCAGCACAGCTCCTGCACCGCACCCCAAGTCCAGTATCCTGCAATTACCCCTCCTAACGTTTTTCCCCTTTAGAAATTCCGAGAACTTTACTGTGCTGCGATAAGGATTATCATACTGCCCCATATGAAACTTCATATTCTCCTTATCCAATACCAGCCATTCCTTTAACGCCTCTTGCATCTCATCAACCCTTCGAAACTGTTACACCCATCATAGGTAATAGTCTTGTCCTGAATGTTTGCCACATCTGCCTTAGGTTTTCTATTCCTTCACGATATAAGAAGGTTTTACATGTGAAAACGGAAACTTCTTAATCACGTATTTCCTGTCTGCAAAATACTCGTCTATTGCCAATGTCTCCCCCTCGGTAACTGCATAGTCATCAAATATTACGATTCCACCTCTGACGACTCTATCGAATAATTTCTCTAGCCCTGCCCTGGCCGGTTCATAGATGTCTGTGTCTATATGGAGCAGCGAGACCCTAGTATTCGGATTTTCACCCAGATATCTTTCAACTGTTTCACAGATATCGCCTTTTACCAGTTCCACATTATTCATGTTTTTTATCTGGAAGCTTTTATGGATATCTATCTCCGACAGGAATCCGCCGGAGAACCGTTCATTCCACTCCTCCACAAATCTTTTATCGCTTTCTACCTTTGCCCCTTGCGGAAATTCCCCAAAAATATCAAATCCGATTATCTTTCTGGAATTCTCATTCTCAAGCAGTTCCCTGAATGTTGCGAACTGTATCAAACTGCCCCCCCTGAACACTCCCAGTTCTATCACATCGCCGGGCAATTCAAGAATCTTTTTATATAGTTCATAATGAGCCAGGATATTCCCTAAACGATATGGCTGTGAGGTCAAATAGAACCCATTCTCATAGTGAAAACTATCCTTCTCATCCCATTTTCCAATCATTACCTGCATCCTCCTATTTTCAAATAATCGTCCTTCCGCCGTCCAGGACCACTGTCGCGCCTGTCATGTAGCTGCCCGCCTCAGAAATCATGTATAATACCGTACATACATATTCCTCAGGCCTTGACATTCTTCCCATGGGAATCAGCTTGGATAGTTTACGGACAAACTCCTGATCCTGTCCATTGTATAAGCTGGCCGGGCACAATGTGTTGACCCGTATGCCTTTGCCGCCCCAATACGCCGCCAGGTATTTCGTCATGCCTATCAGCCCATGCTTCACGACCGAGTACGATATTGGCTTTATTATCTGCTCTTCCTCCGCCAGCCCTTCTTTCCTATAAATCCTCTGATCTGGAGCTATGATGCCATAATCAGAACCTATATTCAGTATGACGCCTTTCTTCTGGCACTCCATCGCCTTCCCAAATACTTGCGCACAGAGCATCGCTCCCGTCAGTCCCACCGCTATATCCGCGTTCCATATCTCTATGGGAAAATCCACAAATTTCAGTGCTCCCAAGTTTTGGCATCCCCCCTCTACCTTGGGGTTGTTTGCCGCATTATTGATCAGCACGTCAACATGCCCATATTTCTCCAGCAATATATCCCGAATCCTTTCCAGCCCAGCCCTATCTGTAATGTCCGTCCCAAACGCTTCAATAGTGCCCTCTGGATACTTGTCAGTCAACAGCTCCTCCACCCTCTCCAATGCTGGCTCCGATATATCCAACAGTACCGGAATCCCTTTCCCCTCCAAGACGGCTTCCGCATGCATCCTTCCAAGTAGCCCTGCCCCTCCCGTAATGATACAGACATTCCCATCAATCCGAAATTTATCGATATACTCCATTTATTTTCCAATCCTTTCATTGTGTCATGGAATAGCCTTATAGCTTTAATCCTACATACCACAAAGTATCCACCATTCCCGCAACAGCTAGCTTCTCTGCATATTCCGCATTCAATTTATCCCCATTAAATTCTGTCCACCTCATATGGCCGCCCGGTTTCCCCTTCGACAGCCAGTACAAATGGTTTGCTAAGGAATATCGCTGAACCTGCTTATTCCATTCGGTTTGAAATCCATTTCTGGACAACAGCCTTTCCAATGTGTCAGAAGTAAACAGAAAAACATGTTCACTCCAATAAGTAAAATCTTCAAAACCTTTGCACTCATATTTAGAAATCAACGCATCATCCGCATTAGGTGTCTCACAGATAAGGAATCCCCCCTGCTTCAGTACACCACGAATCTTTTCCAGAATCTGATCAGGATTATTTAAATGCTCTATAACCATAAACAGACATACCACATCATACTTCCTATCTACTTCATCCAGCGATTCGTATACTTTGATTCCCTCTTTTTGTATTCTTTCTCTCGCCCCATCCATAAGTTTAATTCCGGTCACACTGCTCGCCACATTGCGAGTCCTTCTTAGAAAAAACCACCATTTCCACATCCAAATTCCAATATGTCCTTTTTTTACAAATCCTCTTCAGTTCCGCAAATCTTCTCTCATCATCTCGCTCCGTTTCTAGAATCCAAGTTTCCCATGACATATCTTCGCTCTTATCATTAATCGCTCTGTACGAGTTTTTCAGCATGCCCCCCTAGCATAATTTTGCTCTGCATTTTGTTTTTGACTATCTAAACAAACCATTCCACACTTTCTGCATTTCATGACCTTTATGCCTAGCACGTCTCTCGTCCCTTCATGAATACAATCAAATTCCTCGCTTTTGCAAATCAAGCACTGCATACGTTTCTCAATCTCCTCTAAGCTTTTTCCTTACTTCCCTTTCCTTCTTCGTGATAACTTTATTGCCATCTCCCAGCATAAGCAGTATCTCCTTCATTCTACCATGCATCATCGCCATGGCACCCACTGTGAGACTTGCCGCCTGATCAGTTCCCCACATATTGTGATCCAATGTGACATGCCTTTCTATTACCTTAGCCCCCATTGAAACCGCAACCACCGTCGGTTCAAGGTCATACTCATGTCCGCTATATCCGACAAGGCAACCATATCTTTCCCTCAATGTCGTAATCATTCTCAGGTTAAGATCCGATGCAGGAGAAGGATATGCGGAGTTCGTATGTAATAAAACATAACTTCCATTCGAATGTTTCTCCAAAAACTTCACGGTTCTATCTAGTTCTTCTATAGTACTCATTCCAGTAGAAACCAACAGTGGCTTTCCACTGGAACATGCCAGCTTCATCAAATCCCAATTAGAGTTACTGGCAGAAGCAATTTTAATGAATGGCAAATTATAGTTCAACAAAAATTCCAGGCTTGGGATATCCCACGGAGAGGCAGTCCACGCTATCGGTTTTTCTCTGCAATATTTGTCAATGTAGTCATATTCTGTCTTTCCGAACTCCATTCTTTTCTTGTATTCAAGATACGTCATCTTCCCCCAGGGCGTATCACGTATGACATTTTTCTGTGTCTCCGGAATCGCAATGTCCGGTTCCCTTTTTTGAAACTTGACACAGTCCCACAGGCATGCATTAGCCGCATCTATCAGTTTCTTTGCAATTTGCAGGTCACCATTATGATTAACTCCTATTTCTGCAATGATATAAGGAAAAGAATTCTCATTCACAATGTAATTTCCCAGTAAAATCTCATTTTTAGCCATTTCCTCTTCCTGCCCTATCTTATCTGTAACATGCCATTTGACTACAATATAGATTGCTTATTCTTTGCCATATTTCCAATTCTCCAACAGCAGATTCGCCACCTCGCGAATCACCCCATACCCACCATTGGCTTTTGTCACATAATCCGCAATATTTTTCACTGCATCATACCCATCCTGAGGAACAATTTTCATCCCCGATATCTGCATAGCCTCAAAATCATTGACATCATTTCCTATATAAGCTATATCTCTCAATGAAATGTTTTTTTCTTCACAATACTTCTTCAAGCATTCCGCCTTGTCAGTGATACCATGTATACAATCTATTTTTAGCTTTTCTGCCCTTTTCTTCACCACAGAGTTTGTTTCAGATGAAATAATCACTATTTCGATTCCCATGGATTTCAGCATTTGAACAGCCTGCCCATCAGCGCGGCTTACATAAACTGCCTCTTTTCCTGTTTCGTCAACCAGGACACGATTATCTGTCATGACTCCATCAAAATCACTGACAATCAGCTTTATTTTTTTCCCCACAAAATCCATACTATATCCTCAATAATTTGCTTACACCTAAAACATGATTAAATCTGCCTTATTCTTTCTTCCACAATTTCATAAAACAATTTTCCGTTGTCCTTGGTATGCTTTATATACTTTTTAAAATATGCATCCAAGTTTTTATTCGGTTCATTAATATACTTCCATGGTTCCATGTCTGTGCCAAAATCATAGGTTATCGCTCTTAATTCTTTTATTAGCGGCAACGTCAGATATCTCCATACCATATGCCTCTTTATATATCTATCCACTAAAAAAATGTATGGCTTTTTATACAGCACAATAAAGTTGAAGGCTACAGATGCATGTGACAATACTAATTCTGCATTCTGGACTAATTTACATGTCTGATAATAAAATATTTTCCTCTTTCCAAATTCTTCTCCTGTGTATTCGCTTTTGGGGTGCGCTGCTATATAAATTGGCATTCCGTAATAATCTTCTAATCTCTTGAACGCCCTTTTCATATTGCCATAGTAAATATCCTTGTCAGGATAAATCCCAAGGGTATTGCTTTTCCTGAAATCTTCTGGATTTACCATATCAGAATCTATAAAAAGTATGTAATTCTCCTTTTTTTCTTCAAAATTATTTGATAAATATTCATCATAGTCTTTGTTATGTACTTCGACGACAACTTCTTTTTCCCAGTCAGTCAGCAAATGCTTTGTTGCCTGATATGTAGGCACAAAACAATAGATAGGCCTGAAAAAATTTTTTATCAGAGTTTGATATATCTTTAATTTATATTGATTGAAAAAATAGAGTAACCTCTGTTTAAAATCTTTGCTCTTATTTCGAACACACTCTCCTATCGGTGCAATTTCATATATGAAATTGCAATATCTTCCACCTGCGCTTCCTATCATAATTCGTACAAAGTCTTCTATTCCACCTCTATGCGGTGTTGTTGTAAAAAAAGCAATCGTATGCCCCCAATCTTGCCTAAAAATTTCCCGCACTAGACGCAAATGACTTCTGAAATACATTACTCTGTCTTCCGTATTATCCGTAGGTATCTCTAATTTATCTTTATATTTTATTTTTACAGTTGACCATAGCTCAATCTCGTAACCTTTTTTCCTGAAAACCTCAACCCCCATATCTCTGTGTTTTCTATAGAAGGCTTCATGTATATATATAATCTTGCTTATCATGATTTTATCCGTCCTTGACTCTTTTTTCTATTTTCATTCCGATAGGCGACTGTTCTACGATAGAATGTTTTAAGGAAATAATAGATTGAATGTTTTTTAAGTAAAATTTCAATGTATTAAATTGTATTGCATTATTTTCAAACACAACTCTTTCTGATTTGCCATTAATGTTTTCATTTTCTATTTCCTCTACATGATTTAATTCTGTTTGGTTGATTTCTATATCATTTATTTCAATATCGTTTACCTCAATTGTCATATCTAAATTAAAAAAAACCAGTTTCTTTCTATCTTTGACATAAATGTATAATCGATTCTCCCATATTTTAGGTTCTCCATAGCGATTTCCATCATAGCTTGAGCTTTCTTCTCTGAATAAATCAGTCCATTCTAAAGTTTCATTCTCTGAATCAATGAAAAGACACTTTTCCTTTTCTTCCATAAACATTATAATCCTGTCATTCCAATAAATACTTTTTCGGAAATGGGTATTATTACAATGAAAGATTTTAACGCAATCCAACCTTTTTCCGCCAATTTTCATTTTAAATATCGTTCCTTCTTTGTCTGATAGATATAGATCCTTGCCATATCCACAAATTGTAGAAAACCCGTCATTATCCGCTATATGATAATACTTTCTTTCTTTGCTTTTTATGTCAAAAGAACAAATAGTCCCATTATTAGCAGATGCGCAAAAAAAGGTATCTTGATAAAAATAAGCGCTTTCATAAAACACAAGATCGTCTTTGGAAGATACTGCAAGCTTGTGCAAATCCAAAGGATATCTTTTTAACTCACGATTATCAAGTCTATATTCTAAGATATACGGATATTTGCCAGGCAGAAAATAAATACCATCTCCATGTTTTTTGGCACAATAAAACTTATTACATATTTTGCTGAAGCTATCCCATACCAAATTGACGTAATCCATTTGATTGTTATGCAAATCTAAAATACAAATTTCATTTCCCTCCATTGGAGCAAAATAGATATAGTCATTTAATATACATGCTGCGATATATTGGCCTATGTATAACCATCTGTAGGTCTTTGTCTTTCCCTGTTCTATATTTTTAAGCATAATGTAATTTTTATCATACCAACAAATTCCATTATCTAAAATAATACAGTCTCCTGATGAATTTTTCGTGATTTTCTCTGTCAAATCCTGGCTCTGAATCATTACAAATTTATTTACTTTCTGGTATAGCCAAACCAGACTGCTCATATCCCCATAATATCCATCGCTCAAACACACCGCCCGATCCATGTCTACTGAGTCATCGTATATCCCCCACTCACCCTTGCGATAGGCTTGAACAATCTCCTCATAGGCCTCCCTCATTTCAGGCCGCATGGACTGAATTGTCGCCCCAAACAGCGGATGCGGCCTCCAGAGCAGCGCCACCTCATCCCTGTTTCCATAAAAAACGCGGAGCACATCCCGCATCTTCACCAAATACTGCTCATTATGCTTCAGCAGCGCCGTCACCGTAGTATTATATAAAATAATCTTCTTCCAGCTCCCATCCGGCTTCCGGATGACCTTCATCCACTCCTGGGGAATTTCCAAGTCCTCTTTCCTGGTGTTCAGCACCTTATCCACCTTGGGCGAACCCAGCCCCAGTATCTTCTTCTCCCAGTAAGCCCTGTCCCGTCCCTGTCCTGACAAAAACTCCGTCAGCACGTTGACATAAGCCTGCCGCATATCCTCCGACTGTACGATTACCTGATTCGCATGTACCACCCCGGGAACCAGGCAGAACTTCTCAATCTCCTTCAGTTCCTGTTTATTATCCGGATTGACTTCCCCCAATATAAAATAAGGTACATATACTAACTTATCCGTGTATTCCTTCAGATTCTTCGAATAAAAAAAAGGATGCACGCTAGTCACGATATTGCAGTCGTCATAAGGGTTATGTATATATATCATATCCGGCCTGCGGGTCTCGAAATCGTAATCCTCATACCACACCACTGGCACATAACCAGGGTACTCTCCCCCTTCATAGTGCAGCCCCCGGAAACTCCCATCCGGATTTTTGTCATAGTAAGGAATCGGAATCACATAAGCGTCACAGTCCGGATCATCGTCCGCAGCCTTCCAGATGCTCTCCAGGCTGTCCCACATGGAAGCCTTATAGGGCAGGAACACTGCTTCTGTCCGGATTCTGACATCGTTCTTCACGCTGCTCTCAACGCGGTACAAGGACTGGCGCAGCGTCTTGCAAATCTTACCTGCGTTCACACCCTGTCCCCGCTCCAGTTCCTGATGGGCATGATATACCGCCTCGCAATAAGACTCCAGCAGGGGAATCGTGGCAAAGCCTTCCCCTTCTGCGGCTTCAATCAGGTCTCCCAGCGCAATGGCGCCCTCCTGGCAGTCGGCCAGCAGGCTCCTGGCAGCGGAAAAATTCTTTTTTTCAATTGCACCTTTGATTTCGCCGTGGGCTTCGCTCAAAAGCTTCACGAAATCCTCAGCCTGCTTTTTCTGTGCCTTTCTCATGTCCGTCCTGTCTCCCTGCAAGTCCCCCAGCGCCCATCTCAGCTTTTCAACTTCTTCTCTTTAAAATAAGGTATATTGGTCATCCGAAACCAGTCGGATGATGTGGCTTTTCGCCGCTTCGCTCCCCAGTACGTCATTTGGAGCCTCAGAGGCAGCAAGCTACTTAAAGCTGCTTTCTCCAAAATCCCGCCATGTTCCCAGGGTCCTGGCCTACCCAATCCGCAGTCTCCCTCTCAGCAAATGCCCTGGGGACCACTGCCTTCTAATGCCGTGATGCCGCTCGCCATAAGGCGGGCTTTTATATCATGAGCGCGCCCTCCAGTCCAATGGCTTGGTAAAATCCCGGTTCATCACCGGAATTCATCTGAATGGCTGCTCTTATGATCTTGCTTATCCTTAATTGTCTGTCTCTCTGCGTCTCCTTATCTGTCCCAGCCGCTGCGCCAGCACGCTATATTCTCTTGGAAGAGTTCTAATTCACGACCTTCCCCTCCATCCCGCGCTTCAGCACGTTCTGAGCGGTATTCACCTTCTCTTCCACACGACGGCCGCAGCCCTCGCAGAAAAAGATTCCTTCCTTTTTGCTCCCCATCACGCCGCAGCGGCTGCATTCGTTGCTGATGTCCTTCCCAAGGACTTCCACGATTTCCACCGACTGCTCCCTGCATTTCTGCTCCAGCCGTCTTCTGATATAGCCTCTCTGCCATAGCGCCACGGAATTGTTAATCTTCCTGTTGATGCCTCCCGCCTGGGACCTGGGCTGTTTCATGATGTAGACAGTCCCTGGCTTTTCCTCCTGAAGGAAGCGGTTCAGCTCATGGTTGATGTAGCTGTGCAGCCGCTCTTCCAGCCGGCTCTTTTTCGCGCTATATTTCTTCCGTCCGGGATTGTGGGCTTTGTTGCGGTTATAATTTCTTGTCTGTTGTCGCACCCAATCCGCGTATTCTGCCTGATAAGCCCCAAACGCTTCTCCAAAGCAGCGTCCTTTGTCGGTGGTGAGCATGGTGAACATCCCCATGGCCAGACCCACCTCATTGACATAATCAGCATGAGCGCGCACCTTCACCTGGACGGCCGCCATTATCTCCACATTGCCCTCTTTGGGAAAAAGCCTGATATACAGCTGGCTCCCATATCGGTTATGATCGGTCAGGGGCACGAAGACACGCTTCCTGTTCTCTTTGGTAGAAATCCAGATTCCTTTCTCATCACCATTGTCGCCATAGCGATATGCCCTCTCGGCAATGGAGAAGCCTGTAGGGGCTCCGTTTTCCTGCATGTCGCTCTTTACCTGGTATTTTCTTACCTGTCGGCACAGATAACGGTGAAGCTTCCCGGCATCCACTTTTCCTTCCAGCTCCTCCCGCTTTCTTTGGAGCGGCTGGGGCAGAATCATCTGTTCCTGGTTCAGCACAGCCGTGAACGCATTGTTCACCTTCAGCAGGAAGCGCAGGTAATGTTTTTCCTCCGGGGCCAGTGTCTCGTTTCTGCCTATCAGCTTTGAAACCTTTGCTTTGGTCCTTCCCCACTGGCTTTTGATGTCTCCCAATCCATCAAAGACGGCCAGGTAGAAGTACACTGAGGGCAGTCCCAGTTCTCCCCGCAGCCCGCTTTCCGTCATCTCGTTCTGGACGGTATAGCCGGGATATAGCTTGGACAGGCTGCCAATCCCGCTGTACCGCTGATAGACATAGCGCTTCACCTTCTTGTAGTCCGCCGCTATCTCCTCCAGCTTCTTCATGTCCTCCGGAGGCAGCGGCGCTTTATTATACTGGTGAATGGTCTTGCATACCTTGTCTGACGGCATTTGGGGTTCCTTTTATATTCTTAAAAGTATACAAAAACGCTCAATTCCCAAAAAGTGTACTTTTTGAGAATTGGCCATATGGCTGTTAACCTATCCTATTTTAATACAAGATGGGCATAAAATCAAGCGTAAACAGATATTTTTCTTGGTAATTGTGCCCAGTTCTTGATATTAGCCAAAAAGTACACTTTTTGGCACTATTTTAGCACGACAAAAAGCCGGGACATTCCATCCCGGCTTCCTTTATACATTTTAGCAACCAATCAGCACATGTTTTCCGCTGAATGCAAATCCATACTTATGAATCCTGTCTGCCGGAAATCCTTTTTCCAGCAGAGCGGCATCATACCTCTTCTCCTCAATCTGATCCAGCGCAGCCTGTATCGTATCCTCAAGGCTTTTCTCTTTTCTCGGATTATGAACCTTGAATTCTATAATAATTGCATCTCTATCGCAATTATTTATGATTGCGTCCTTATCACGGTCTCTCGGCTCCAGTAGGACATCATACCGCCCGAAGCCGCTCTCCCGATTGGATGTGATGCTGTATCGATCCGCCAGATCCACCATCAGTCCCAATGCAAAGCCATGGTAAAATCGCTCCGGCTCCGCATCCTCCGACGGCTTCACCCCCGCGTCAAAGCAGCTGAATGTAGCCAGCGCTACCCTGTTCATATAGAGGTTCATGGCATCGATGTCCCCCAGCAGCAGGGCCTTGACGAAGGTATTATAATGGGGCGTGTAGTCCCGGAACCACCCGTCTATCATCCGCTGGAACATCAGCTTTACTTCCCGGTTGGTAAGCTTCAGCCCATATTCCCAACTGCCACCAGGAAGCATTTCACAGCTCTCCACCTTTAAGTATCCGCTGGCCAGAAGCAGGCTCCAGACAGCGCTCTCACTGTAATTAAGCTGGTCAAAGACAATCTGTTCGTCAATTTCCGTATAGAAGGTTCCATCCTCAAGCAGAAGCTCCATGGTCATCTTCACATCCGGACTGCCCTCGCGAATCAGCTTGCCCGCCAGACTGTTGGAGCTGGTGTTGGCCCAGTAGGCAGCAAATTTTCCTCTCTTTAAAAAATTCAGAATAGACCAAGGATTATAAATATCTCTCTGTCTGCCAAAAGTGAAACCATCATACCATCTCTTCACTTCCTCCTGTCTGTCACCCATTCCATATTCATCCAACGCGGAGAACACTTCTTGTTCCGTAAAGCCAAAGCTGTCCGCATATAATTCCGATGTAGCCGTCACCACCTCCAGATTGTTCAAATCTGAAAAAATCGACTCCTTGCTGACCCGCGTGATTCCGGTCATGATAGCCCGCTCCAGATAAGGATTCGTCTTGAAAGAGGCATTGAACAGGCTCCGTATGAACTCCGCCAGCTCCTTCCAGTAGCCATAGACATAGGCTTCCTGCATGGGCGTGTCGTATTCGTCCAGCAGAAGGATGACTTTTTTATCACAATAGTGTGAAAGAAAGGACGACAGCGCATTCAGCGAATTGGCTGCCAGATAGTCTGCCATGTCCACCGATACTCCCCGAAACCTTTCCTTCTCCCGCTCATTCAGGCATCCGCTGTCGAGAAGGAAATCATATTTGTCATACAGTTCCGTAATAATCTGGCAAATCTGCATCCTGGCTCCAAGGAATGTGGTCTCCTTCACTTTGGCAAAGGAAAGGCTGATGACGGGATACGTCCCCTGCAGCTGCCGGTACCTCTCTTCCTTCCAGATAGAAAGGTTCGCAAAAAGCTCTGCCTTCCCTGCATGTTCCACTGAAAAAAAATATTCCAGCATGCTCATCGTCAAAGTCTTGCCAAAACGTCTAGGGCGGGCAATCAGGGTGACAGCATCCTGATTCTCCCACCATTCTCTGATGAAATCCGTCTTGTCGATATAAAAACAGTTCGCCTGCAGCAATTGCTCAAAATTTTGATGTCCGATGCCTACGATTCTTGCCGCCATGCTTCACCTCCAATCGCCGAAACCTCCTTAACGAGTCCATAGGGGCATTCATGTTATTATGATAACATACTTGTATTTTTCCCGCAATCTGTTTTATCCCGCTCGCGGTCTCTCGCAGTCTCCCGGTCTCCCTACAACACCCCAAACAGCCCCCTGGCGTCCTCATCCCCAATGATCCTGCTGCTAGCCTTCCCCTCATTCGCCAGCATCGCCTCCACCTTGCCCGCAATGGTCACATCGATGAACCGCCCCACATCAATCCCCCGCAGCTCGAAGAACAGCAGCGGCTGCTCGTCCAGGCGCACTCCCACTCCGTACAGGGCCGCCGCCACATGCTTGCACAGAAGCGCCCAGTCCGGGCAGCTGCAGCTGAAGCTGATCTCCCGGGGCGCGGGGAACAGGCCGTCCTTCCCCTGGAACAGCTCCTGCATCTGCTCCGGGAAATTCCCGTTCAGCAGCTCCTCCATATTTTCAATCTTGCTGCCGCATTTCTCGATGATTCCCTGGCATTTCTCCTCGGAAAGGGGGCTGATGCGGATTTCCACCTTGTAGGGCACCTTTCTGGTTCCCTGCACCCTGGCCTGGATTTTTCCCTTCTGAATCTTCAGATCCAGCACCGCTCCGGCTCGGACATAGCGCTTGCCCCTGTCCAGACGGCTTTCATAGTCCGCATACCGCTCCAGGTTCTCGCACCAGGCCTTGCCCCACCAGTTGCGCACGATCGTCCTGCCCTGCACCGTGACGGGCTCCAGCGCCGCGCCCTTCTTCTTTTCCTTTTTTCTGCTCTCCGCCGCGTTCTTTTTGATTTCCGCCGCGGTAGGCTGCTCATACGTTGCCGTCTCCCAATATCTGTTCATCCTGTTCTCCTTCCAAGGCCTGGACTTCCCTTTATGCCGATTACAGGGCCTGCCCCAGCAGCATCAAAATGCGTCGCGCCGCTCACGTCTTTTCGCCATGCCGTCTGTCTAATCGGCGCCATTCGGAAAAGCACCGGCCAATCCCATGAAATCCGGCTCTTCTTCCGTGTGCAGTTTCGGATTTCTTTACACGCTCAGCTTCAGCATGGCCATCAGCTCCTCATTGCCCAGCTCCGTGATCCACTTCTCCCCGCCGGAGCCGATCACGTTCTCCGCCAGTTCCTTCTTGGATTCGATCATGGCGTTGATCTTCTCCTCGATGGTTCCCTGGCAAACCAGCTTATGCACCACCACGTCCTTTTTCTGGCCGATCCGGAAGGCCCGGTCTGTGGCCTGGTTCTCCACAGCGGGGTTCCACCAGCGGTCGAAATGGATCACATGGTTGGCTTTGGTCAGGTTCAGGCCGGTTCCCCCTGCCTTCACGGACACCACCATAAAGGGCACATATTTCTCCCCCTGGAAATCCTCCACGATTTTCCCCCGCTTTGCCACCGGCGTGCCGCCATGGAGCACATGTCCTTTCCTCCCGAAGACCTGCTCCAGGAACGCCGCCAGGTATTCCGTGATTTCCTTGAATTGCGTGAACACGATCACTCTTTCCCGTTTCTCGTATATGGTCTCGCAGATATCCTTCAGCATCAGGAGCTTCCCGCTCTCCTCCATGGCATAGGCGGACTGCCCCAGGAATTGATCCGGATGGTTGCAGATCTGCTTCAGCTTCATGATGGTGGTGAGGATGATGCCGCTGCGCTGAATGCCCTCCACCTTATCGATCATCTGCTCCATGTCCGCCACCGCTTTCCGGTAGAGGACGACCTGCTTCCGGCTCAGCGCCACATAGTCCACGCTCTCCAGCTTCTCCGGCAGATCCGAGATGATTTTTTTGTCCGTCTTCACCCGCCGGAGCATGAAGGGCGACACCATTGTCTTCAATCTCATGTAGCCCTCCGGATGCTCGTTTAAGCCCTTGCAGTATTCATGGAATTCTTTTGCGGTGCCCAGGAGCCCCTTGTTCAGGAAATCGAACAGCGACCACAGGTTCATCAGCTCGTTCTCGATGGGCGTGCCCGTCATCACGATGCGCATCCGGGCGCTCAGCTTCTTGATCTCCCGGGTCTGCTTGGTGCCGGGGTTCTTGATGGCCTGCGCCTCGTCCAGGATGACGCAGTCCCATTTGATTTCCTGCAGGCCCCTGACCCGCGCCGCCATGCCGTATGTGGTGATGGTCAGGAACGCCCGGCTTTCCGCCAGCTCCTCTTCCAATACCCCGGCGCTGCGTCCGTGGAGCAGCATGAAATCCAGTCCGGGCGCAAATCTCTCCGCCTCCCGCTGCCAGTTGCCCAGAAGGGAAGCCGGCAGCACCAGAAGGGCTCTGGCCGTCGGGTTCTGGGTGCGCAGCCTTTCCAGATAGGCCAGCACCTGGACCGTCTTCCCCAGCCCCATGTCGTCCGCCAGGCAGGCTCCGAAGCCCAGCCCGTCCATGTAGTTCAGCCAGGTATAGCCGTTCTTCTGGTAAGGCCGCAGGGTAGCCTGGAATGTCTTCGGCACCGGGGCTTTCCGGATGGTCTCGGGCTTGCGCATGTGCGTCAGGAATTCCGCCAGCCACTGTCCGTTGGACACCGCTGCCCCCACGTCCTTCTGTCCCTTCCCCTGCCCCAGCTCCAGCTGCATGGCATCCAGCAGGGTCATCTCTCCCGGCATTCCCTCCAGCCTCGCAAGCAGCTCCCGCAGCTTCTCATGGTCTACCTCCACCCATTTCCCTTTCAGCAGCGCTAACCCTTCCGTCTGCTCCAGGAGCCTTCGCACCTCCTCGGTGAGCTCCTCCCCGTCCACCACCAGCTTGGGACGCACGCCGATCAGCGTGTCAAAGCCCAGCATGGAGGGCTTCTCGTCCCCCAAGCTGGCCTCCAGGGTGACGCCCGCCGCCTTCCTTTTCCACCAGTTGGGTATCCGGCACAGGATCCCCGCCTGTTCGATGTCCTCGATCCGTTTCAGGAAATCGTAGGCCTCCTGTGCCGTCAGCCGCAGAGGGTGGAACATCTCGCCGCTCTCCATGAAGCCCGCAATCAGCTCCGATACCTCCGCGGCGCGGTTCAGGCAGGACAGGAGCTTCAGGAGCTTGTCCCGTTCATCCTTATACTCTGTCAGGGCATATTTCAGCGGCACATGGCGCACCTTGCCCGCCGCGTCTCTGGTGGCATAGGTGGCCAGGAAGGCAAAGGGGTATTCGTCCCCCCTGTTCTCCACCAGGTGGAAGAAAATCCGCTCGGGCACATGGAGATGCTGGCTCTTCTCCGTCAGGTACATCTCCACCGTCCCCTGATAGCCCCGTATCTCCTCCCTGAAGATCTTCAGCAGCCTGCGGAAGACCGCGGCGATCCACTTCCCGTCCACATGCTCCGCCCCGATGGCGAAGGGCACCGCCCGCAGGAGCGCCTCCACATCCTCTTCCAGAGCCTTCACCTCCACCTTTTCCCGGGCCAGTTCCAGCTCCGGCAGCCTGGTCAGGCATCTCAGGAAGGTGTCGGATACCAGGTACAGGAAGCTTCCGGAGGCCGTAGGATTTTCGCTCCTCTCCTCGAATCCCATCTGGTACAGGGCATAGTATCTGTCTGCCTCGAACCGGCTCCTCCATGCATCCCCGCCGCTCTCCTCCTGAAGGGACGGGGCGTCCGGATAGAAATCTTTTTCCGTGAAAATGAACTGCAGCCCTTCCCCGCTGGTATTTGTCTTATCCATAAAAATCGTCCTTCCGTGTTTTTTCTTTCGATATATTGGTTCTATGTCCGCCCTTGATTTCCATAGAAATTGCCGGAACATATACTGCTTAACGATTTCACTTGCCGTGAAACCAGACTGCATAACGCTGACTGGTTCATTCGCATGATTACATTAGGCAGCATTCAGCGTTATGCAGTATAACTTCTACAACTTCTGTGGGAAAAATCCCTGAAATACAGGGGTAAAGGCTTAAGACTCTTGACGGTTATTCCCTTTCGGTTGCAGAGTTAGCGAAGCGGTTCCTATAATTTGTAGACGCTTCCCTCCCTTGTTTTCAGGTGCCAATGCTCATTCCCGCGGCTGTCTGCCCCCGCTCTCACGAATCCGCCTTTGGCCTCCCGTCCTTCCCTTTCGCCCCCAGGGCCTCAAGGGCCGCCTCCGCCTTTGCCGCCACCTGCTTCTTCCGATTCTCCCTGGCAATCTCAAACAGCGACCCCACGATCTCCTTCAGCGCCTCCACGGTCTCTTCATCCACCTCTTTCAGCGCGGCGATCACCCCGTTCATGCTCTTCTTCCACTCCGCCGTGAAATCGATCAGATTGTCCGCCTGCGAAGCAGTAATCACCTGATACAGCGTGTCCACGAAGGTTCGCAGCTGCTGTTCGTTCAGGGACAGAATCCACTGGTTCAGGTTGTTGTCCATCTGCTGTCTGCGCTCATACAGACGGTCTGCCCGCACCAGATGGTTCCCCGTCACCAGCCAGGTATAGGGATCGTGCTGGAGCAGCCCGAAGGTCTTGCTCTTCACCACCTGGAAATACATGCCGGACTCGAATATCATCCCCACCAGGGAGGAATTGGGCAGAATCTTTACCACCCTGTCCGCTATCTTCCCATAATCGCACTCCCGCAGCACCTCCGGCCGGAAGCCCGGCCCGTCCATGCTGTAGATTTTCCGGATACGATCCTGTATATCCGGATTGCAGTTCATGGCGCTGTACACCGCCAGGTTCCCGCCCTTGGAGTGGCCTCCCACATAGAGCGGGCCGCCGAATCTCCCGGCCACCCTGTTCAGATACTCCACGCTTATGGCCTGACCGGGCACCGGCGTGAGGAACGCCATGTTGAAGTCCTCCTTCCACCCTACGATAGTCTCGTCCGTACCCCGGTAGGCCACATAGCGGCTCCCGTCCCCCAGGGTAAAAGTCACCGCCGAGAACTGGGTCTCCCACCGCTCTTCTATTACATTTACGTAGTAATTCAGTTCCAGGTTCCGGAAGCGCTTCCCCTGAACCATCCTCTCGTAGAGGGCGCGGTTTGGCTTCTCATAGCGCACGTCCGCAAAGAGCTTCTCAAAATCCGGATGCTCCTTCAGGCTCTCCAACGTGACGCCCGGCCTCTCAGACGGCTCCACCAGAAATCCCTTCGAGACTTCCGCTTCGGCCTTATCTGCCGTTTCCCTTTCCGCCCCCATCGCTTCGGATGCCCCCGCTTTGGATGTCTCCACTTTGGATGCCGCTGCTCCACATGTCTCCGCTTCGCACGCCTCCGCTCCAGATGCCTCCACTTTGGGCGCCTCCACTCCGGATGTCCTCACTTTGGACGCCTCCGCTCCAGATGCCTCCACTTCGAACGTATCCTCTCCAGATACCTTCACTTCGAACGCCTCCGCTCCAGATGCTCCAGATGCCCCCATTTCAGATGCCCCCGCTCCGACATGTAGTCCGCCTCCCGCCCCCGGTACGCCGGGCATGCCATCCTCTGCCCCAGGCACCATCCCGTCAAACTTCAGATATGCAAGCTGGCACAGCGCCAGGCTGTCCACATCCGTCATGGGCATTTCCTGAAAAGTGTATTTCCCATATTTTTCCAGATAGTTCAGCAATGTCCCCATCTTACACCTCTCCCGCAAAACTTCCTCATTCCTGTCCCGGATTCGGCGCTCCGGCATCCCCATATCCCTTCCGGCCCGGCTTCCCCCCATGCCCCATATGCCGCCTCCGGCACTGCCCTGCAGAACCGCATCAATCCCCGGCTTCAGCCTTCCCTGCCTTTTCCGCAGACGGGAGGGGAATCAGAGCACGATGCATATTATAACCACAATCATGAAAACAATGATATACAGCGCCCAAGCCCACTTATTTCCCAGATTCACAGTCCAGCTGCACTCATTATTCCGCCTCTTGACAATCAGCCTTTTATCCTCTCTGTTGAAATATATCCTTCCCGTTATCCATCCTTCGTCCCTGTCGCCTGATTTCACAAAAATCCTCCATACCGTCCTTGGCGGCTCAAATCGAAACGCGAAACCCCTTCCTGCCAGATTTCATACCAAACTTCACGCGTTCCTGGTATACCTGCACCGCGGAAAGGAGCTGCAGCCCCAGAACGCGCCGAATTTCCCCTTGCGTTTCACCAGGGCCCCGCCACAGTTCGGGCAGCTTTCCTCCGTTGCGCTGGCCCTGCTCCCCGAAGCATCTCCCCCATGCTCTGCGTCCTGCTCTCCAGTATCCTGCCCATGCATTCGTAGCACTGCCGGTTCATGTCACAGTCCTTCAGGGCTCTGTGCGCCCCCTGGGTGTCTATCCCGAAATGGGCCGCCAGATCCGTCAGCCTGTATCGGTACAATCCGGGCAGACAACTTTTGGCCAGATACAGCGTATCCACATAGTCGTTTGGCACCGCCCGCTTCAGCGCCCGGGCAGCGCCGTTATAGAGGAAGAGCATGTCGAAGGTATGTATGTTATGTCCTACAAGCACGTCTTCTCCTATGAAAGCAAGGAACCTGCCCAGCGCGTCCCGCAGATCCGGGGCCTTCCGCACCATCCTGTCCGTGATGCCATTGACCCTGGAGGCCGCATAGGGAATGGGCCTGCCGGGATTCACCAGCGTGGAGAACTCCTCCGCCGCTTTTCCCTCCCGCACCCGTATGCCGGAGATTTCAATCATCTCATCCGCCTCAGGGCTCAGCCCCGTGGTCTCCAAATCGAATACCACATAATCCTTTGTGTACAGGCTCAGCCTTTTTCCTCTTTCCGCCGCCATCGCATCCTCCTTGGTCCTTTTACCCTTTTCCCCTGCCCTGCAGGACAGGCTTTTATATGAGGAAAAGAGGCTGCAGCAACAGCCCCTTTCCAAACGATACGTTTCTCTTACGTTATTTTTCCTTCTTCGGAAGGAATTTCTGCCGGAACACATACCACAGGCTCCCCGCCAGGCAGATGGAGGAGTATGCGCCGCAGACGATGCCCACCATCAAAGGCAGCGCGAAGTCCCGGATGCTGGTGACGCCCAGCACATACAGCACCGCCACCATGATGAATGTGGTCAGGGAGGTGAAGATGCTCCTGGACATGGTCTGGGTGACGCTCTTGTCCACGATGTCCTTCAGGTCGTCCTTGTGGCTCATGGTCGCCATATTCTCACGGATACGGTCGAAGATGACGATGGTGGCGTTGATGGAATAACCCACAATGGTCAGCATACAGGCCACGAAGGTATTGCTCACGGATACCCTGGCCACCGCGTAGAACGCCAGCACTACCAGCACGTCATGCAGCAGCGCGATGATGCTGCTTAAGCCGAACCGGAGGTCCTTGAACCGGATGCGGATGTAGAGCAGCATGAATATGATGGCCACCACCACCGCGATCACGGTGTCCGACTTCATCTCACTGCTGATGACGGAGCTGATGGTCTCGGAGGTGATCATATTTTCCTCCACGCCGAACTTGTCCACGAACATCTGGTTCAGCTCTTCCCTCTGCTCCACGTTCAGGGTGGAAGTCTTGAAGATGACCTCATTGGAATCCTGTACTGTCTGTATCTGTACCGCGCTTCCCGTAATCTCCTCAATCAGAGGCGCCACGTCCGCATTGGCTTTCTCCAATGTCATGGCCTCGGAGAAATTCACCGTGGTAGCCGTACCGCCCTTGAATTCCAGGCTGTAGTTCAGCGCGTCCCCGGAGGATGCCTTGTGCACGCCCATGACGATGAATCCGGCCGCAATCACCGCCAGGGAGACGCCAAAGAAGATGCCTTTCCTGGAAACAATGGACAATGCCTTGCGCTCCCTGCCCACGCCGTAGAGCTTCTCGCTCTTAAGTCCCAGGGCATAGAACGCGTACAGCAGATATCTGGTCACCACCAAAGCCGTGAACATGGAAAGCACGATGCCCAGCGCCAGAGTCTGTGCAAAGCCCTTCACCGTGCCGGGCCCCAGCAGGAGCAGTACGCCCGCTGCGATTAGCGTGGTGATGTTGCCGTCGATGATGGCGGAAAGCGCCTTGTCGAAACCGATTTTTATCGCGTTGCGCACCGTCTTGCCCGATGCTAGTTCTTCGCGGATACGTGCAAAGATAATCACATTTGCGTCCACCGCCATACCGATGGACAGGATGATGCCCGCCACGCCCGACAATGTCAATGTCATGTCAAAGCCGTTCAGCAGCAGAATCACCAGCGCCACATAGCACAGCAGCGCGATTCCCGATGCCAGGCCCGGAATCAGATACACCGCTATCATGAAGATGATGACCAGCGCCAGGCCGATGGCCCCTGCCTTCAGGCTGGTGTCGATGGCTTCCACGCCCAATTGGGCGCCCACCACCTTGGAGTGCAGTTCCTCCAGCTCCAGCTTCAGGCCGCCGATGCGGATGGTGGATGCCAGGTTCTCCGCCCTTTCATAAGACTCCATGGGGGAAATCTGGGCGCTGCCGTCGGTGATGACCGCGTTCACCCCGGGAGCGCTGATGATGTTTCCGTCATAATAAATCGCCAGGGACTCATTCTTGTCAAAGGCCCTCTGTGTGACTTCCGCGAATTTCTTCGCGCCCTCGTCCGTCATGGTCAGGCTCACCGCGAACTCGGAGCCCATGTTGGTCTGGAGGCTGCCAGCGCTGGCTTCCTTCACATCCGTGCCCTGCACCTGGATGGAACCGTCCTCCAGCAGTTCATCGATGGTCTTGTTCAGCACATACCCCACGCCGTAGGTGCCGTCCGGGTTCTGTACTGTCTGCTGGCTGTAGTTCTGATTGCCCTGGTCGTCCGTCTGGGCGATGAAATACAGCGTACCGGGCCTGCCCAGCTCCTGTAGGATGGCATTGGCATCGCTGACGCCGGGAATCTCGATATTGATCCTGTCGGTGCCCTCCTGATAGACAATGGCCTCCGTGCTGTAGTTCTCCACGCGCTTCTGCAGCTTCGCTATGGTATCGCTCATGTCCGTGGCGCTGGGTTCTTCGTCCCCTACCACCTGATAGGTGATGCTGACGCCGCCGGCCAGATCCAGGCCCAGGTTGATGTCAGACATGCTGCCCTCACCCTCCGGGTTCACACCGAAGACGTCCACATACGTGACGCCTATCAGCACCAGGAGGATGCAAAGCAATACCACTATTGCCTTGTTCTTTTTCATGTTCTTTTATCCTTTCTTCATATATAGTTCCGTAAGTGCCCGCCAGCTACCATGGCTTAGTATAAGAGTCCCGGCCAACGTGTGGCCGTAACTCTTATAGGCACCTGGCGGGCATTTACTGTTTGTAGTTCCGTAACCGCACAAACGCTACCAAGTCACGGCATAGAATTTCCGGCCGCTAAAGCGTCCGCAAATCCTATGGGCACCGTTTTTGCGGTTACTGATTCATAGTTCCGTAAGTGCCCGCCAGCTACCAAGGCTCGATATAAGAGTTCCGGCCAAAGTGCGTCCGTAGCTCTTATAGGCACCTGACAGACACTTACTGTTTATAGTTCCGTAAATGCCTGCCAGCTACCAAATCTCAGTATAAGCGTTCCGGCCAAAGTGTGTGTAACTCTTATAGGCACCTGGCGGGCATTTACTGTTTACAGCTCCGCCTCTGCCACCTTGAGCATAATCGCGCATTCCACGCGCTTGCGCTCCAGCTCGCAGCCCACATCGTAAGCCTCATTGATATTGCCGTGGAAGTTGTAGGCATTGGCCGCGCAGCCGCCGCTGCAGTAGAACTTCGCGAAACATTTCCTGCACTTCTCCTTGGCATAGACATTGCAGCCCTTGAACTCGTCCCGGATGTCGGTGCGCAGCACGCCCTCCTCCACATTGCCCATGAGGAAATCCTCGTTCCCCACGAACTGATGGCAGGGATACAGATCCCCCCAGGGCGTCACCGCCAGGTACTCCGTCCCGGAGCCGCAGCCCGAAAGGCGCTTTGCCACACAGGGGCCGCCCTCCAGATCTATCATGAAATGGAAAAAGTTGAATCCCTCTCCCTCTTTTTTACGCTTTATCATCTCCGCCGCCAGCCTGTCGTATTCCTCCCGCAGCGCCGGAAGATCCTCCTCCCGGATTGCATAGTCGTCCTCCGGCCCGGCCACCACCGGCTCCACGGATATCTGCCGGAAGCCCAGATCCGCCAGATGCAGCACGTCTCTGGAGAAGTCCGGATTGTTGCGGGTAAATGTCCCCCGCACATAATACCGCTCCTGCCCCCTGCTTTCGGCCACCTTCCGGAATTTCGGCACGATCACATCATAGCTGCCCTGGCCGCCCCGGAAAGGACGCATCCTGTCGTTGATTTCCTTCCGTCCGTCGATGCTCAGCACAATGTTCGCCATCTCTTTATTGGCAAACTCCATCACCTCGTCATCCAGGAGCACGCCGTTGGTGGTCAGGGTAAAGCGGAACTTCTTGTTGTTGGGCTCTTCCAGGCTCCGGCCATAGGCCACCAGATCCTTCACCACCTGCCAGTTCATCAGCGGCTCTCCGCCGAAAAAATCCACTTCCAGATTCCTTCTGCTCCCGGAATTTGCAATCAGGAAATCCAGCGCCGCTTTTCCCACTTCAAAGGACATCAGCGCCCTCCTGCCGTGGTATTCGCCTTCATCCGCAAAACAATAGCGGCATCTTAAATTGCAATCGTGGGCAATATGCAGACAAAGCGCTTTTACCACCGTGTTACGCTGCTTAAAATCCGAAAGATAACCCTCGTACTCATCTTTGGTAAAAAGAGCGCCTTCCCGCTCCAGAGAAGCCACTTCCTCAATCGCCTCCAAAATAACCGCTTCCTCATAGTCCGCCTTCAGATGTTTTACGATTTCATCTTTGGCATGCGCCTCCCAAAGGGCGATGACATCATACGCCGCGTCATCGACAACATGAACGGCGCCGCTGTTTACATCCAGAACGATCGAATATCCATTATTCTTATACTGATGGACCACTGCAATACTTCCTCGCTTCCTCTTTCTCTTCCCGTATTTGCATACATATAACGTACAAATGACCGCGCGCTGTGCGCACGGCCCGTATTATGTAAGCATCGTCAAATGTCTATCTGCTGTTCTCGCAAGTCTGGTTGCCTACCGTACAGGAAGTCTTGCAGGCGGACTGACAGGAAGTCTGGCATTCGCCGCAGCCGCCTTTTTTGATTGTACTCTGTAATTTTCTTGTATTTAAGGTTTTTACGTGTTTCATCTTAAAATCTCCTTTTCTTCTTTTTCTTTCCAAAAGATATCTCTGCATTTCCGGCGGTACTGCAAAAATCCCAAAGGAAAGTGTTTTTGCCGGACCCTCCGGCTCATACTTATCGGATATTATAACACAAGAATCTTCATATGAAAAGCATTTTTTTTACCGCGTCAAATGAAATGTCAGTACATACAGTTCTTTATCCTCCAGATAATAAATAGAGGAAATATTTTCACAATAATCTGCGATATGCTGTTCAGCAACAAAGTATTGAAGCGCCTGTCCGTATAATTCGGAAGAAGCAAATTTTACGGCGACGTCTCCTCCTCCCGCATTCCAGGTATTTGCCAGTAAAGCGCCGACGGCCTGCGGATTCCATTCTTCAAAATACCGGCGTTCCCGGATAAAATAATTGTTGTCCGACGCCGTGCACTCCGGCAGCCGAAAGCTGTTATCCAGCACATGCGTCCTGCCGATCTCTTCCGATGTAATCGCAAGATAATTATAATTGACATATTTTTCCATCTGGCTTGTGGCGTCCAGATACCTGGAATTCCCCCAGGTAGTATCCATATAATAATAATCGTTATCCAACCGCACCAGATTCCAGGCATGAGACTCTCCGTTGGCGTTCCCCGTCACAATCACGCTCTGGATTCCCAAAAGCTTCAGCAGATACTGCGTAGCGCAGGCATATCCCTGACATACGGTCGCGCGGTTTAAAAAAGCGCTGATAATATTCTGGTTATTGTCTGCCGAAGCGTCATAATCTACATTTTGAACCAGAATCTCAAACACATATTTCGCCTTCGCATAATCGGAGTCCGTAATCGAGATCCCAGCCAAAAGCTCCTCCACCGACGCGTCAATCTGCTGCTGGAGTGTTTCTCTCTCCTGCGCGTCCATCGTATACTTCGGGGCAAATTTTAAACCGACCGCCTCTCCCCCTCTCGTATACTGGGTGTATGCATAACCGGAAACCCAATACAGTCCGCCGTAATCCGAACAAAGCGCTTTATATACCGTCTCTAAAAGATCCACTTCCAACGTCGAAACGTCTATTTCCTCTTCATGCTCCAAAATGGCGGTCAGCATTTCATGGTATACTTCTTTCTCCGTATCTGTGAGCGTCTGGTATGCATAATTATCTGCATAGGCAAGATCTTCTTCCCTTTTCGGAAATTGTCCCGCAGATTCCGTATCTTCTTCTGTTCCCGCTTCGGACGGCGCCTTTGTTTCCGTCTCTTTTGCCGGCGTTTTTTTTCTCTGACTTCTTTTGTTTTTTCTTTTTTTTCTGCGGCTCTTTGGGCTTGCCGGATTCTATGCCTGCTTTGGATAACTCATTTTTTAACAATTCCGCCTGTTCCGCGAATCCGCAGCCGGATGCCATATAGGTGATCCCTGCCAAAACAAACAGCATCCGGATGCCTTGTTTAATTTTATTCCTCACAGTTTCCTCCCTATTTTTTTCCGTATCCAATCATCCGCTTCTTTCTGCGCTCTGATCTTTCCTGTGCCGTTCGGATATTGGTTTCCATTGCCTGAAATACATTTTACTATATTCTTTGGATTTTTCAAAGCATCTGTGTTAAAATAGATTTTAATTTGTGAAAACGAGGTGTTCTATTTGATCGCATTACAGCTTACCGATGTCAAAACTTTTATGAATCAGTTATTATGCAGCGAATTGTTTGACCGTTTCCTCCTGTCCGAGGCTTCTATTACAAAAGACGCCACATTCACCGTGAACGGACATATCAATCCAGCGTTTTATTCTGCGGAAGAACTGGAAACGGAAGGACTCACCGGATTTGACATCCTGCCGTATTCGCGGCTGCGCCCTGTCTGCTACCAGCTGATCCGGGGGAAACATACTCCCGTTTCGTTTAAATTTGTCCTGACGCTTTCTCCGGAAAATATGAAACACACACTTGCAAGGTCCGACAGCAGTTTTACAGACAACGATGTGAAAGGGATTTTTATCAATCTGGCATTTCAAAACGGCAGGCTTACCCTAACGACCGGCATATCTTATATCCTTTTTTCTACGGACCGTACGCTCGATCACGAATGGGATGGGCTGATCAAAAAATTCCTGGCGAAAAATTCCGTTTCATACGAAGAACTTTAAGATTGCACTTTACTTTTGATATAGGTTGTGCTATATTGTGTATGTGTGTATAGAAAGCACAGATTATTTTTTTGGAGGTACTGCAATGAACAAAGGTACAGTAAAATGGTTTAACAACCAAAAAGGCTATGGTTTCATCTCGGATGAATCCGGCAATGATGTATTCGTTCATTACTCAGGACTCAACATGGAGGGCTTCAAATCTTTAGAAGAAGGCGCTTCTGTTGAATTTGAAGTAATTGACGGAGCCAAAGGACCACAGGCAACCAATGTAACCGTAGTAAATTAACTTACTGCATATTAATCAGAAACTTTTCAACGTACCTTTCTCACATATACATTCATGATTAAGACGATGGAACAGGAATTGATTAAAAGAAACGGACTGTTACAGCATGATTGTACAATCATTGATGTGACAGTCCGTTTTTTGGCTCAATTACCAAAAATTTTCATATCGCAACGCCATAACGCTCTCCGTTCTATTTCCCGCTTTCGGAATTGTATCGGTAGATCCGGTACAAATAGTACGCAAGTGTCCCAAGAATACCCGCCATAATCAAAAAACTGTACGATGCATCGACTCTAAATCCAATCACATCCGCAACAGACGGAACCAGCATCCCAATCATAAACAAAAACTTGCAATTTCTGGCCATACGAACCGCATAGATACGGATCCTCCCCCCAAGCTTCTCTTTTCCACCGGCATTTAACAGCTCCGGAACAATCTCAAAAACCGTCATTCCCGCATAGAGAAATGCCGCCGGCAATACCCGGTAAACAATCGCCGTTCCCATACTTTCATACAGATACCCATAATAAATCTGAAGCCCCAAATATACGACAGCCGCCGCAGCGGCAAGCGACTCCGTTACAATTTCCCATACCTTCCAATCTTTTTTTACCATTCTCTATATCCTCTGCCTTCTGTCACTGACACGATCTATTTCTTTTATTGTACCATACCTTCTTTTTTCTCTTCAAGATAACGGGCAGATATGATATACTAAATCAGAAATTTTAACAAAATACGTATTTGGCAGCCATAGCTATTGCATGCTGTTTCTGCCAAAAACGAAAGAGAGGACATCCCATTATGTATATCCAGTTAAACGGACAAGTTATTTACTATGAGAAAACAGGAGAGGGTTCTCCCGTTATTTTGGTACACGGCAATAAAGAATCGCATAAAATCTTTGACGTACTGATCCCCGAGCTTTCCAAACAGCATACGGTCTATGCTTTAGACAGCCGAGGACACGGACAAAGCGCTTCGTCCGGCGAGTTTCATTATACGGATATGGCGGAAGATATCGCGGCATTTATCCATGCGCTCGATCTGGTAAAACCTGCGTATTACGGATTCAGCGACGGCGGGATCATCGGACTGCTTGCAGCTTCCAAATACCCGTCCCTCTTCTGTGCCCTTGCCGTCAGCGGGGCAAATCTGACCCCGTCCGGTTTAAAATCTTCCCTGAAATTTAAAATCCGTATGAAATACCTGAAAACAAAAGACCCTCTTCTCTCTATGATGTTAAAGGAACCGCGCATAACAAAAACCGACCTTTCCAAAATTACCATTCCCACGCTGATCCTTGCAGGTTCCAAGGATATCGTGAAAAAAAGCGAAACAAAACGGATTGCCGCTTCTATTCCGGACGCCGTCTTACAGATTCTGCCCGATGAAACACATTCCGGATACGTGGTACACAGCCCAAAACTATTCCCTTTGCTGGATGCATTTTTTTCACAGCATTGCTATTGATGAAAATGGAACTGTCGCTTTAACGATTGAATAATCGTGAAGCGGCAGCTTCCTTTTTGCCT
>OFFW01000177.1_pt1 | contig 49275 bp, 41 predicted proteins | sample 1521501 | NCBI WGS metagenome assembly OFFW01 (sample SAMEA3504107, study PRJEB24116) | mouse gut metagenome | biome: mouse gut; feature: mouse-associated habitat; material: faeces | place: Denmark | collected 2011
CCATTATCGCATAACGACAAGCTGTTTGAAATCCACCCCTAAATTAAGCGCTTACCTCCAAAAGATAGTCATTTGAATAACATTGCCAATCAATCACAGGCTCTGCATTCATTGCAACAGCATCCCGCAACCTGCCAACAACGTAATTATATAAACCCCAAAATCCTAATTCAAATTTTGGACAGCGAATCACATAAAACGTCCTGTCTGGATTAAGGCTGCCAAACCGTGCACAGCATCCAAACAAATATTATGATAGAGCATCGCTCGGATTCTTCTGATTATACGATTTTTTAATAAACGCACAAGAAATGACCGCATTATATTCTTTTACAATCATGCCGTTTATTCTTTCTTTTATCTTCATATCCTGCTCTCCTCATTATTACTTCTTTATAGCGCCCTCCAATATATTTGTAAGAATATCCCTGTGCCGCCTGATACGCCTTGACACCTAAGACATCTCTATACTTGATGCAATACTTAATTCCTTCTGCCAAATCTTCCGGATCATGATATCTCGCCAGATAGCCATTTTCTTTATGAACGATCTGCTCTTTGATTCCCCCTATCGGAAATCCGACCGCCGGTGTACCGCATGCCATCGCCTCGCACACAGTATATCCAAATGACTCCTGGCTGGATGGGTTTACCAGAACATCAGCCGCATTATACAGTTCATTCATCTTGTCTTCTTCTGTCACATAACCGGCTCTTATCACTTCCAACTCTCCCGGCAAGTCCAGATTCCGCGCTGTATTGCCGAAAATCAGCAATATATACTTATCAACCTCCAGATACTGAAAGGCCTGCCTGAGGAAACGGAATCCCTTATTCTCATTCTCCGTACCGTTATCTGCCGCACCGAATAAAATGACTTTTTTATTCTGCACTATTCCGTATTTTCTGCGAAGCTTTTCTCTATCCGAAACAGGAGAAAACAACGCCGTGTCCAAAGTATTCGCTATATAAATGATCTTTTTCCCGTGGAGAATACCACTCCTACCAGCCTGCTCAACAATCCACTTACTCGGTCCGATCACTGTTACATCCAACTTTCTAAATAACTCTGTTTTCAAAATGAAATTCCTGCGTGACAAATCCATTTCTTTCTCTCCCGGAATCAGCGGACAGTTCCCACATCCCCTGTCATATTTCCCGCAATAGCCGTCCACATGGCATCCCCCCGTAAAAAGCCACATATCATGCATGACCCAGATCATCGGCTTCCCAAGCTGCCCCAACTTTTCAATATCTTTGTATGACAGAAAAGAATTGATCCAATGCAGAACCAGTATCGAGGCTTCCCTGACTAACGGATGTCTTGCCAAATCAGTGCCGAACCTGTCAAACGTAATCTCTCCTTTTGAAAACAACATATTAATGGCGTTTTTCCCATTTGAAACAAATGCTCCAACAGGATTCCCAAACGCTTCTTTCACTTCGCTCTCCTGGTTTAATTTCGTACGAACCAAAATTTCAGACTCTACTTCCTGCAGCTGCAGGCTCTTATGCAGCCTGTAAGCAGCTTTATATGCCCCTCCGGTATCAATTGTCGTAATATGCAGAACCTTCATATACAATACCCTATGATTTCCTATCCTTCTTCATTAATACATCCTGATAGACATCCATATACTTTCGGCTGATCATATCTATCGAAAATCTTTTCCGGGCATCCTCCGAAATTTTCCACGAATCATACTGCTTATAATGCTCGCACATCCATATCAATCCCGAATAAAGGCTGTCTATATTTCCCCTTTCTACCAAAATGCCATTATCTGTATTCACAATAGACTCTACACCACCACTTTTTGTCGCAACGACAGGCTTGCCCAACATGGCTGCCTCAGCCACTGCACACCCAAAAGACTCAAATAGACTTGCCGACACAACGAAATTCATTTCCGCCTCAATTTCAAATACTTTGTCAGCTGCACATTCACCATAAAAAGTACAATGCTGTGAAAGCCCCATCCGTTCAGCTTCTGAAACAAACTCGTCCAGATAGATTCCGCCCCCTATAATGTGTAGATAAACAGCATATCCTTCGTCCAGCATTTTTTTTACTGCCGGAAGCACATACTGAACCCCTTTAATCTCTTTACTATAAAAACCCGCCACCATTCCGATATTAATCCGGTTACCTTTACAATATAGATGCTGATTTTGTCTTGGCTTCAATTCCCGTATTCCATTATAAATAGTATGAAAAGAATACTGCGGGAAAATCTTACCGAGTCGCTCCGTGAGCACATCCGATACACAGGCATTATACTGGCTTCCTCTGTACACATTTTTCGCATAATAGTAATGTGGGAAATGCTCTACATTAGAGGCTTCTATCGTTGAATGCTCCGTGATAACAACCGGAATATGAAAAATCTTACCGAGTATAACCGCAAAACGCCCACTTTCCGTTGCTACATTACCATGTATGATATCCGGCTGAAAATTCTTGACGATCCTGCGCATTGCCTGAAACATATAGATCCTGTTTCTGATTTTATTTTTCAGAGCATATTTTGAGCGAAAAACCATAATACCGTTTTCCTTGCCAACTTCATATCCTTTCGTAATAAAACGATCGTAAGGATAATAAATTGCACAGTTACAAAAACGGTTCAAATCCTTCGCCTGTTCATAATGAAAATTTCCTTCGCCGATTTTTCCTTTCGGCGCATACCAACTTACCATCATTAATACATTCATACAAATATTATCACCTTCTTATCTCTAGTAATATAATAGCCATGTTACATTTTTGTATTAAGGAATCTTATAACATTATCACTCAACCAACGTATATTGCTGTAGCATCTGCTTTATCTGCCTGACATCATTATTCATCATAACATCAATAATGGAAAGGTTAGCCTCAAAGCGTTTACTTGTTCCTTGTTGATAAACAATGTCGCCAGTCTTCAGAAAATATAATTGTATTCCATTTTCTTTAAACTCGTCAGAATGATAAAGTTCCTTGCCGCCAATTGCATTATAATATATATCTGCCCCCATGCTTTTACATATATCTATCACTCTATCTTCTCCGTGTAGCTCATTACTTTTATGAATATTTGATGATATATATAACTTTGTATTAATCTCAAGATATTTACATATCGCTCTTATGGAAAATTCCAAATATTCCGCCAGATTATCTTTTTGACACTCTAATATGTCATATAAAATAGGTGACACCTGCTCAAACATCTTTGCACGATGGTATGCACTCCATAATGTCTTCTTATTCTTCTCCACCAATACATTCTCGTTATTCACTTCTATTTGATTTATGAGCTTAAAAGGACTTGACCCAATCATCGGAACATTAAAGTATTGCACTACACCGTTATTCAAGATTCTATTTCTGTTAATCCATCCACCTTTTATAAAATTGACATCATCATAGATTACATATTTATCTACTGCATTTAGCAATTGCCAATATCCGATATATGGCAGATAATATGGCTGCATAATTCCTAATTTCATCCGCTTCTATTCCCACCTTTAATTTAGACTTATGGTCACCTGCTCAAATCTCACATTTTCTTCTGCGCTTTTCTAACAGCTTCATCAAAAGACCTCGCCCACCTATATGGCAAATGAACTGTGCTATTCTGGATGCCACAATTTCCCTCGTCGACACCGTAAAAAATTCTTCCATGAGCCGGTTTAATCTTTCCGTCTCATCTACTTCCTTCACAATAATCTTTTCAAACTGTAAAGACTCGTCAATGGGTTGTTGGTCATAAGAATAATTCCTATGATTTACAGCCTCTCCTTCCTTTACCTCCATCACAGCACAATGTACTCCGTCCCCGCCATATCCCATATTTCTAACTTTTGAAATGGTTGGAAAAATCGTATACTTTCCATTAAAAATCTGATAAAGAGCGTCAGATAAATCTACAGAAATCACTTCACCATCCTCAAACAACATATCTGTGTATCCTATCATGCCTTTGACAAAATTGCAATATTGATTTTTTCCTGAATGATACAGTCTTCGCATTGTAGCTGGATTTCTCATCTGGCTCTCAAAATTATCGAGGTTAATTGCCTCTAACATCGCCTCTTCCTTTTTTTTCCATGTGCCATAACCCCACGCTGAAAAATATGAATTAACTTTTACAACATTGTTCTCACCCGCCTGCCAATCAAGCGGATATGAATATCCGCTAACTGACAAAATATCTTCATCATGCTCAAATTCAGTCAGGCATCTGTCTAAATATTCCAGAAAATTGGGAGAAAAAACATTATCATCCTCGGAGAAAATATAACATTCATGCGTTTCATAAACTTTGTCCCGCAACAGTTCATAATTTCCCTGCCAGCCTTTATTCTCCTTCTGCTTTAGAATCTCCACCCGCGCAAAACCTTCTATCCTCTGCCTCAAGTACTCTTTCGTTTGTTCATATCCTTGTCTGTACTTTTCATTAGGCGGATAATCCAAACTGATATAAATTTCTGTATACTTGGCATAGGGATTTCTTTGCAAAGATTCTATACATTTTCTTAATTTATCTACTCTACAAAGAGTAGGTATAATCACAGGCGCATATATCATATCAGCTTCATTCCCTTCTATATAAATTTTCTACGCTCTGCTTATTGTTTCACTCTAAACCCCTCACTCAAATCATCGCCCCTTAGTTCAATACTTTTTATAACTCCAGAATAAGGAATTGCTGGAAACGGTCTGTAACCGGTCTGGTCTCCCTCCACTGCCCCTGAAATTATTATTCCATCTATGCCTTCTTCTATAATATCGTAATCCTGATAGTCATTTTGTACAAACAGAGTTTGGGTACCGCATTGAGCAAAATGACCATACAGAAAGTAACAAACGCCATATAGCACCACTACACACATTAAACCAATGTCTATAGCCTTATTAAGCCTTACATATATTTTGTTCTCAACATACTTCCTCAAGATATCATTATGTGTGCTCATACCTATAGTAATGCATGGCACGAACATCATATAAACAACACCATATCTTGGCAACGGTGCTGACAACAACCAAAAAATTACTCCTATAATACTCACAACCCCTAACGTATCTTCCGGTCTGTTTTTGTGTTGAATAATATCCCTTACTATTATAGTCAATAGAACCATTGCTGTTATTATTGCAATAACAAACAGGATTCGCCATAAAACATGAATACTCATAAACCATTCCGAAAACCATTCATTTATGCTCTCCTGATAACGTCCAATATCCTGATTGCCACGTGCCCATGCAATAATTTCCTGTCGATCAGTATATGCTGTCTGCTTTGACATTTTCCAATCAACATTAAAGAAATCAATCTCCGGATACGGATAAATTAAAAACCCAGAAATAATTACATTTCTAACAAGATATGGTAAAACTACCAAGATTCCCACAATAATATGGTTTCTAATTTGTTTCCACTGCTTATGCTGTATCAGATCCCACGCCGGATATACAGTCAATATTACAAATATTGCTGTCGAAAGCTTTATGGTAGCCGCATATACACAGAGCAAGCAGAGAAAACCATATGGCAATGCACTTGTTTTGCGCTCTGCGAATTCGCTCCATTTAATGCAAATGTAAAACAATAGGAGAAGCGATGGAATGTCTGTATTAGGCGATGAGATATGCACGCTGATATAAAAAAAATATGCCAGCATTCCAAGTTTTAATAAACTGGAAGTCTGTATCTCTTTTTTACGATTTTGTCTAAATGAAGTAACTGCATACCCTAACATAAATACAACAATGAAACCATTGACCGTATGCAGTGACCTGCCGTTTACCCATACAAAGCTAAACAGTGCCTGTAATGAAAGAAAAGCGCTGTTATAGGCAAAACGAAAATGGAGATTAGCAAGCCCCGGAACCACTCCATACTCTTCTATCCAACGGATTGCCTGCGCATGATATAAATAGGTATCATAATGCTGAGGAACGATATTTGTCCATAATAATATCCCAAAAGTCCCCACTAACACTATCGCATTTCTTAATTTAGACCTATCTGCCTCAACTTTGCTGCCACCCGCTGAATCTGTTGACACTAAATATAAAATGCAAAGCACAGCACCAATACTGACTATTATAAAAGCTGCTAATCCTACCCGAAAAAAAAGGCTTAAAAATTGTGCATATACGGTTAATATCATCATCCCGCAAACAACATATACATCCCATGTCCGTAGTAAATTTTCCGCTTTCCCATAAAGCAGCTTTATTCCTGCTCTGCCATATGCATATGTATATATAAAAATTATAATCCAACTTAGCAAAATGGAAACCATAAAATCACCTTTTTTATAGTAAACGACGTTAATTCTTTCCGTTTGACTCTAGGAGGAAAGAGCGCATAAAGTATAGTTAACGACATTATAAATTTCATTTTTGGCTTTGCAGGCGCTTCCGTATATGGCTCCTGTAAGAGCTGGAAACAGGAATTAGTTATGTCGTTTACTATAGCATTAACTGATCAGACATTTTTGTCCTGCACACTTAATCCATTTCACGCACTTTGTCACTGACCAATGTGTAAAAGCCGAGTATACAAACACGAATAGGACATATAAGATGACCCATGACAGATGCCATTCATCTGTATTCCAAAATCTGGGCAGAATCCATCCGTTCCAAAGGTTGTGATTCAGATATACGGCATAGCATAATTCATCTAAATATTTTATGAACTTACTGCTATGAAACCCTATAAAAAAGCCATTCATAAAAGAAAGCAGCACTGCAAACGCCAAGAAAAACAAAAATAAAAAATCAAAGTTACCTTTGTGCCTCAAAGACATGACAATAACAAAACTATAACTCAGAATTTCCCCCGCCAGCATAATGTATCTGCCTAATTTTGACCACTGAGCCTTCTCAACTTGCGCGCGAAACAAATAGACTGTCACTCCTATATTCATATCAAGCAAGCCTCTCAAAACTGCTTCATTGAGCCATACTCCATCTGTGTAAGTCCAATGATCTATGTCCACATTTCGTCGATACAAATAACTATAGGTAACAACTAGAAGTAACGGCAATATAAACTTAACATATGTTTCTCTATAGCACGTTACACAGTGATATATGATAAATCCTGCTATCAGCATCACTGAAACATACCATGTAACATTACTCATAAATGGTGATCTGTTAAGTCCGATACATTGCAGCATAAACAACTCTTCCCAATTATCCATCAACAAAAGTATGGCCTCTTTCTTCCCCCAGACGCCGCTGCAAATATTTAACAGCCATGGGAACAACAGTGCAAATAGATATTCAGGATATAATTTCATAAACCGCCTCGCTGTGTACCTGAGCGCACTTTCTTCCTTTCCATTCGCTTCTGCCCGCACCATAAGCAAATATCCCGAAACAATAAAGAAAAATTCAACAGCAATATACCATCCACCTGTAATATGCGGATTTTCATATATTTTAGAGTATACATTATTAAAATGCATAACCATAATCAACACAGTAAATACAATACGCCATATATATATGCTATTTTCTAAGCAGTAGTCCCTTTTTCTCATCATATATCCACCTATTAATGATCTTTCAACCATCTCACAATCCATTTAACAGGTTTCAGTATATAGTACCAACCCGGATACAGTTCTTTCATACTCGCATCATCCTGTCTACGCATTTCTTCTAAATTGCTCTTCGCAGCGCTGATTCCCTGTGTACAGTCAAAGCAGCTGATCACTCTGTCCATATACATAAAAGGATGTTTATATTTCCTGCATTTCATCAGAAAATTGTAATCTGCCGTAATAGAATATCTTTCATCAAAACCATATCTTTGCATTACTTCACATCTGGTAAAAACGGATTGATGACATGGCATACGGCCTACCAGAAGAAGTCTTAGAACCACTTCTTTTCCATGATATGTCTCCAGTACAGTCCTGGCCTCTCTTTTGCGCAATACATTTCCAAAATAAATATCCGCTTTTGAACTATCCTTCTCTATCAGATCTGCCACGTCGGACAGCACCCTTTCATCTGCAAAGATATCGCCACTGTTTAAAAAAAGAATATAATCGCCGTTACACTCCTTCGCAGCCTGATTCATGGCGTTATATAATCCGCTGTCTTTCTTTGAAAAAACATATATATTATCTGCTCCTGCATTCTCTCGAATGATCTCTAATGTATGATCCTTTGATAGTCCATCCCATATCACATATTCATAATTTGGATATTTCTGTTGCTTTACTGATCTGATTGTCTCCAAAATAGTGGATTCTGCATTAAGGCAAACGGTTACGATTGAAAATTTTATCTTTTTTAATCCATTTTCCATTTCTTTATTTCCTATACTCATCTCCCGGTCAGAAGATGAATACTTCTGAATATCAATATAAACAACGGATGGCAATATGCTATGAACAGCGCACTCGCTCTCATATAAAACGGCGTTTTTTTACACTGCAGAACAATTTTATGGTTCTCCTTCAAATCTTTCACAAGACTTCTGATCACCGCCCTGTCATATTTTTTGTTCCGGCACATGGCAGTAATGACTGCCATCTCATATTCCGTGTGGTAGCTTATGATTTCTTCCCTTAACCCCGGATATCTTTCTAACAGATAATTTCTCCACTTCATATATTCCTCAAAAGCCTGCCGGTGCCTTTCAGAATATCCGGAACGCGAAATACTCGTCGTACGTATACAGCGATTATACATCGTTTTCTTGCAAAGAACTACCTTTCCTGCTTTCTCCAAGAGCTGCAACACCATGAAATAGTCTTCACCAATCGTCACATTTTCACAAAAATCAATACCCACAAAAAGACTTCTCCGTACCAGTTTTGCCCATGGACCACTATCTATATATCTGGTTCCATGCAAGTGATGCATCATCTGCGTTGTCTCAGTCATATTCAGAGAATCAAATTCCTGCGAAGATACTGCCTTTGTCTGCCCACTTTCATCTACCTCTCTATGACCCAGACATACAATATCTGCATCTGTATCCTCTGCTACTCTTATTGCATATTCCAGCATTTCTTCATCTAGCCAGTCATCTGCATCAACAAACATGATGTATTCTCCCGCAGCGCATCCAGCTCCTTTCTTCCGCGCCGCCGCAGGACCTTTGTTTTCTGTATGAACAACGCAAATCTGCGCATAATGATCAGCATAATCATCGCATATCATTCCACTGTTATCTACAGAACCATCGTCTATCAAAATCGCCTCATAATCCGGACAAGACTGTCCAAGAATGCTTTTTATACATTTATTTATATATTTTTCTGCATTATATACAGGTACTACAATACTGACCCGCCTCATATAATTAACCGACCTCGACTCTCAACAAAGTGAATAATTTTTGTTATAAATATAGACATAATAAATGTTATAACAATTACCCATGTCAATATAAACACCGGATATTTCAGAAAATATGCAACAAACTGAAGCTCTCGTGAAGGCATAAAAAACAACCCTGATATGAACCACATTCCCATACTATACTTTCCCAAATTATGTAATAGTTTACCCACTTTGGTATTTTCAATATCCGACATATCCACACACACAATGACAACGACCAGTAAAGTATATATGATTCCCCAAAAATTCACCATAAAATCAGGATTCCAGCATCTTAGTATCAATAAACACGCTATTGTGGCCGCCTCTATACCATAGTATCCCCACTTACCCAGCCTACTTTTAATATTCACTAATTTATCGAGCACACTATACCTTACAAACAAATATCCCATATAAACAGATATCAATGTATTTTCTTTACGGAAAAATTCTGCAACAATCGGCATTCTTCCCTTCAAAGTAGCTGTATATATCCATTCAATAAAGCAGTAAAATATAAGCAAAATACATAAACAGACCGGCAACTTACAATTCAATATCCTTTTAAGTAAAGGATATAAAAAAATCACACTAAGATAAAAACTTACATACCACGCAAACGGTACACATACATATTCTGTTTCTGCTCCAGTTTCCAATCCAATCACATTATATAAAAGAGTAACTGCAGGTGGACATTTCTCACCACACCGTAAACCAATGAGGATAAAAAGAATCATATATACCCAATACTCTGCAAGAAACCTGATAACCTTTTTTAACCTGTATTTACCACTTTCCCACTTGTCTTCTCTAATATAAAAACTATATCCCGGGAGAAAACCAAAAATTGACACACATATATTCCCAAACTGACCTGTCATTTCATATATTCTGTTCGGAAATACACCGCTATACATATTTCTTTCGGCAATCCATTGCGGATTGCCCCAAAAATGCAAAGCCATCATCCCGATAATAGCTATTCCTTTCAAAACAAACTGTCTGGTTATGCTTATCTTCATAACAACAATCCTTATCATTTGATATTACGGTAGTATTCTATCGTCCTGCTGATCCCCTCTTCAAAACTCACTTTTGGCTCGAATCCTGTATCTTTTACCAGTTCATAAATATTGACACAGGAACTGAACGCCTTATCCGATAACGACGGAATGTCTCCAATTCCAAGTTCAAGCTGCGGATCAATAATATCCCTGATTTTCATAATATAATCTTTCAGCTGGCGATATACACCACTGCCTATCCCGTATGTCTTCCCCGAAATACCCTTCTCACCAATCAGCTTTAAGGCTCTTGCCACTTCTCCTACATACAAAAAGTCCCACATCTGCATCAGCATACCGTATTGTGGCCTTTCTCCCCGCAACAGAGAAGTGATTGTATACGTAATGATATTATCGTCTCGTCTGCCTTCCCCGAATGTGCTGGGCAGAACGACCCAGTTAAAAGGAATATCCAGTATTCTGGCGTAAGCCTCAAGCATATAATGTGCCGATGTTTTCGCTGCTCCATACATATCATTAGGAGTCTGTCTGCTACCGTTTGCTTCTATTGTGTTCTCACTGAAAGCATATTCTGCTACAGTTCCCATTCCCAAAAATCTGTCAGCGCCGATTTTAACAGCATAATCCATCATCTCCATTGAAAAATGAATATTCTCCAACTGAAGCTGTCCGTCATTTTTCTGTCCCGTGGAAACACCCGCCCATGCAAGATGGTAAAATGCATCCACCTTGCCTATGGTTTCAGGTAACGCATCGTATTCCGGACTATTGTACCGAACCATCCTCAACTGCTTATTATTTTTTAGATTATCAAGCTCTTCCGTACCGATATTTCTGACCAGTGCTACGACTTCCACATGATTCTGTACCAATTCGCGAATTAGCCACGAGCCGATAAACCCGGTTCCCCCGGTAATGACAATTCTCTCCATGCCTACCTCCGTACCAGAACATTACTCAGGCCTTGTCCTGCCTTTCCGTATCTTCTTCCCTGATTTTTCTTTTCATATTGATACGCTTTTCTTCCACTACAATAGGATGTCCCATAGAGCGGATATTAATATTCAGAATATATTCTCCCAGAAAACCTAAGAAGAATATCTGTACACCACCCACGAAAAATATACCGATTATGATTACTGCCGTCCCTACGTCAAAATAATTCCAGTTGACTAATTTAATAATAAATGTAACTGCTGCAATAACGACACAGAGCACTGACATCATAATACCTAAAAAAGTTGCCATTCGCATGATTGCTTTGGTGGATGATGTCAATCCCAGCATAGCCACATCATAATATCTGGCAAAATTAAAACTCGTTTTCCCTGCTTTTCTTTTTTCCTGCGTATACTCTACCTCCGCCCTCTTACATCCAAGTTCTGCTACCAGACCCCTTAAATACGGTAAAGAGTCTTTCAAATTTCTGATTACCCGAACAAATGAGGAATCATATAAACCAAATCCGTCAAATTGCTTAATGTGCTCACTTTCGGAAATTTTAGAGAGCAGATTATAATAAATATTCCGAATTGCATACATTAATCTGTTCTCTTTACTCTGTGATTTGATACCTGTGACAATCTTATAACCCTCTTCCCATTTTCGAACAAACTCCGGTATTACTTCCGGCGGATCCTGCATATCCGCATACAACATCACAGCACAGTCACCTTCCGCCTGTGATAACCCGTAGAAAGAAGAACGGGAAAATCCAAAATTAGTCGCATTAAAGATTGCCTGAACCCTTTCATCCTTTCTGCATAGTTCTTCTATAAGCATCCTGGATGAATCGAGAGATGCATTATCTATAAACAAAATCTGCATCTCATACCTACTCAGTTCTTTTTCAAACAATACTGAAACCCTCTCATACACTGCCATGATATTTTTTTCCTCATTGTATGTGGGTATCACCACTGATATTGTCTTATGCATCATTTTTCTCTCATTTCTGCACTGCTTTTGCGCATTCACTTCTTTCTACAGTATGAAACAGATTCTTTTTACCACCCATCCTCTGTGCTCATGCTCTGTTTCCTCCAGAATCTGATAGTGCTCTTTGATATAGCCACTGTATAGATCGCATACCTCCGGAATATAGATATAATTGACGAAGCCGGAAGTTTCCTTCTCCAATTTGCTCCAATCTGTCTCATTTGTCAACTGATATGCTTGAAACTTCCGAGTTCCATCTTCTTCCCGTGCTGCTCTTCTCTTATTTACGTCATCCCAGAATTCCGTCTCCACCATATAACTGTCCGTAATTGCTCCAACCTCTGCCATGCCATCAAATCCATATGCATTATTTTGAATAGTCGGAAAGAGCACTGCCTGACTGCCGTCCAGTGCCCCCCGTAGAGCACTGGCAAGTGCCGTCTCAAACCCCAGCATCTGTCTATTATAGATCATTCCATCGCCTAATGGTACATCTGATGTATATATCATGGTTGTTTTGCCAATATCCGTCGTATTATAACAGCTCCTTGTAACCGGGTCACAAGTAATGAACGAAGATACAAGACACAGGATACTCATAATTCCCATTAGCACATCGTTTTTTCTTTTCTGACAGTAATACAATACTGGTATAATTGCCAATAAATAGAGCGTAACCTGATTCGTATCGTTATAACGAGGATGGTTTACTGTATTATACAGACAGCTAAACAACGTAAATGCAATCTGGCTGCACCAAACCGGCAACAACCTCTTAAATGATTTCACCTCTCGCCCCTTCTGGAAAATATAAATACTGCCTGCAATTGCAAGCATAGTAAATAACCAGTTAAAATTCAATACATACAGATTTTTTAATTTATCTACAACATATCCTGTATCAACAGAGAATCCTCCAACCCCCGCACTCCAAGGACCCAGAGCCTTGTAAGTTACCAACCACAAAATCCCCGTCAGAATCATAAGATAATACTGTTTTCTTACGAAGCAGCTCCGCAATCTCATTGTCAGAGAATATCCCTTCTGCTCCATGATATCGCATAGCACTGCCCCTGCACACACTGCCCCATATATGACAATAGCGGGTTCTTTGGTAAAGCAGAACAACAGGGAAAAAATCATAAAATATATCCATTTTCGTTTATAAAAAGTATACAATACCCATATAAATAGACAGCCACAATAAAAATCCAGACTATAATAATAAACCATACCAAGCATAAACGGGGACCATGCATATGCAGCAACAGCGACCGCATAACTGCTTTCTGTTTTACTTGGAACCATTTCCTTGAGCATCAGATAGAATCCCCATACACTGCTTAACATCACGAAAATATTCAGCCCTGTCATCACAGCAAATGTATTACCGACAATCAAGCCGCCAATCCCATTCATTATACCATATGTCTGCGCAATATGTCCGTAAACCGCCAAATTACTCATTGAACTGATATCTAACTCCATACAGGTCAGATAATACAGTAATCCATCCCATCTGGCCTGCACGGCATCCGGCTCATAAAGGAACAGGCATGTAACTGCCATAACTGATAATATACCGCTATATTTCTTGAAAACTTCTATTGGTAAAATATTCCGGAATGATTTTTTGTCAATGATCATTCCATAGATAAGGCATCCACCAAACACAATTATCCATGCCGCAAGCAATACAATATAATCCGACGTGCGAAATAAGAGCAGCAAAGCAATCAAAAACCCGGCACCAGATACTACCTTAAGCTGCCTAAATTCCATCATTTTCTTTATCCTGCCCGTTATGACAACAAGCACAACATATAACACAGCCGTAATATAATTAAAAAAAATGCCGGCAATCTCATAAATACGTGCCTTGTAGGAAATTGTCAACATTCCCCACGCCACATATCCGATAAACACGATCAGCATTCCCAATATAAAAATTGTCAGGCTGTCACTTGCTTTAATCTGCCTCTGTTTACTGTTCACGTATAACCTCTTTCTTGTCGCACAGTACAATATTTCCTGCTCTCGCCTGCCTCCTATATTTTATCACACTTGCCCGTACCTAACAAACAACGTGCTTAATGCTAAATATCTTCCCATTTAATCACTCTTCATCTTCTAAGTAGTATAGATAGATGGCATCCTTATCCCAAAACCTCGCAATCGTTGTATTGGCATACTCTTCTTCATAGTCATAATAACCTATATAAAACTGTGGGTTCATCATACAGGTCGTATCCCTTATCTCTTTACGATATATCTCTACAACTTTTTCTTTACTTGCTGCAACTTCATCATAAATTCCAATACAGTAATCTGCATACTCTCTAAACTTACCGGCCACCAGATCATAATACTCTTTCACTATAGGTATCTGTATCAAATATCCTCTGTCAAATACAATAAGAGATAAGATAATTATACTCAGCGCTATGTTCGCATCCTTATTAAATTTTATACTAAAATCGGGATATTTTACATCCTTCCAGCCTTTTATATAAAACAAAGCCAAGAATATAAACAAGTAAAATGCCATATCAGAAATAAAATTTCCACGATTTAAAATTACATAGCACTCATATCCATACCCCAAAATTGTAGGGAAAATAATACCTGCAACCATACCGAACAAAAAAAGTACAAATACAACCGGAAATTTATAACTATACCTTGTTTCTTTGGTTTTACAGCTTCCCAAAACCATTAACAAAAGGAATATAAGAATCCAAAAAATCGGATTCCTCACAAATACTTCCCATCTTTCCAGCGTATAGCGAATCGACTGTTTTCCAGCAAATAACACTCCTCCCAGTGTTACCGGTTCCCCATATCTCTTATAGTTTCCTGGGGCGATACCATTAGCAACCGCGCCAAATACCGTCACTCCCATCCCTATGCATGCCCGGATACGACATTTTTCCCGTACAAAAACTCCCCAGAGAAAGACCAATAAAAACATTGCACAACAAAATGCTGCAATGCTGAGTGTTCCCCCACTGCCAAGTAACCCCAATATACATGCCAAAATGAGAAATATCCTCTGTTTGCGTATATCATCTTCATACATACACAATATGAAACAACTTACTCCATATAAAATGAATGATGATATCAGTAAGTATTGAACTGATGTTATAAACCAATAGAAATCATCATGATCCGAATAGTAAATCAAACAATTAAAGAAAGCCAATATTAGACAATACAGGGGCAGTACTCTTTCCTTATCAAATTGCATAATCTTGCGCGCAAAGCAGTATAGGCACACATATAATGCTACATAGAACACAATAGCGCTAATAAACTCAAATACTCTTATTCCCCAGATATTGCAGTTAATCATTCCTGAAAAAAAATGCCCCAGAAAGCTTGACGTATAACATCCAGTAAACCCCACATAGTATTCCACCATTCTGGCAATAGACATTGTGAACAAATTATATCCCTGATTCAACAATTCCTTCGCCTCAACAGCATAATGAAAATCGTCCTGACAAGGATAAGAATATAATGTAATCAGAATAGACGGCAATACCAATATCACCGCAATACCCATCAACACTATTTTACCTATTCTTTTTCTACCCATCAAATTATTCATTCCGTCACTTCTCCATACTTTCCGACATCTTATTTAGAAAATTAAATTTTTATGCATAAACACCCGCCAATCGCCTATCTCGCTCGTATACGTTTATATATCCGAAACAATCTGTTTTTTGCCATAATCCATTTATATTCTCGGTCAGATAGGATCCTTCTTTCATGCTGCATCCTCACCAATTCCATATACGCTTCGCCGGTAGAACACATACCACCCAACATGAAATTAGCAATCACTTCATATACCGGCTTAAAAACTATTTCTTTTTTTTCAATCATCCGCAACATAAAATCATAATCTGCTACACTGGAATAACGTGTGTCATAATAGCCAAAATCCTCATACACAGCTTTAGTCACAAAACACGATGGATGATTAATCATTCTATCTCTCAAAAATCTGTGAGACGAAATACTGATTGATTCCTCCATCCCGTCTTTCCACGTACGCATTTCACCATACAGAATCTGATATTTATCTCCTGTCATGGCATTTACCATACATTCTACCGCATCCGGTTCATAGTAATCATCACTGTTAATAATTCCGATCAATTCACCTTCCGCCATACTGATACCTTTATTCATCGCATCATAAATACCATTGTCCTTCTCAGATATCCAACACATCCTTCCTTCAAACAATGGCTCATATTCCTTGATAATTTCTATCGTCCCATCTGTAGATGCCCCATCCACTACTATATACTCAATATCTGCATATGTCTGATTCAACACACTGTCAAATGTTCTGCGAATGGTCATACTGCTATTATAGCATACCGTTATAATTGATACCTTTGTCATTCTTCATCTACGTCCTCAAAATTAATCCGCCTCTCCTCCACCACAAGCGGCCTGTGAATCACCCTCGTATTAATATTCAATATATATTCTCCCAGCAATCCGATAAAAAACAACTGTATAGAACCGATCACATACACACCAATGATAAGCGGCGTATTTCCCGCCTGAAAATCATTCCAATAAATCAACTTCATCACCAGATAAATCATTGCAATCACCAGGCTGATCCCCGATGATACAAATCCAAGTAACGTTGCCAGCCGCAATCCCACCTTCGTATAAGAAGTAATACTCAACATAGCCGCATCATACAGACTATAGAAATTATTGTGCGTCTTTCCCGCCCTTCTCTTCGCCTGCTCATACTCAATCTCAATACGATTAAACCCATGTCCGTATTCCGCCACAATCCCTCTCAGGAAAGGAATCGGATCATCCAACTCCCTGAGAAGATTGATAAATGTCTTATCGTACAGACCGAATCCGGTAAAATGCTCAATCATCTTCGTATCAGACATATTCCTGATCAATTTATAGTACATACTGCGCAGGAAATAAATAATCGGGTTCTCTTTACTGCTTGTCTTAATGCCGCTGACGATCTTATGCCCCTTTTCCCACTCTTCCACGAATCTGGGAAGCAGCTCCACCGGATCCTGAAAATCGCAGCACATGGAAATGGTACAGTCCCCGGTCGTCTGACACATGCCGTGAAACGGAGAATTGAATTGTCCAAAATTGGTCACATTGAAGATAGCCTTGATCTTCTTATTTTTTGCACAGATCTGCTCTAATTTCTCTCTTGTACCGTCCGTAGAACAGTTATCAATAAAGACGAGTTCATAATCATATCGACTAAGAGCTTCTTCCATCACATTGACCACCGCAAAACTCATCGGCTCCACATTTTCCACTTCATTGTAGCATGGTATCATAATACTGATCTTTTTCATTCCGGTCCGCCCGCCAATCTATTGTCCGTATAATCTTTCCATATACTCTGTCTGGATAGAATACTTTTCCAGACACTCTTCTCTAAAAATTCCTCATCACTACGTTAATTCTACATGAAATAATTTTACCCAATGTCCTGCACAGATAATCCGCCACGGTGTGAAATTAGATCTCCGTACCTGTCCCTCGTTGGCATCAAACCATTTCATGATGGTATCCGGCTCCAATATCCCGGAAAGCGTATCAACCGCATCCTGCAGTTCCGCCCTGTATTTCTCAAAATTATTATTGATCCACTGATCTTCCGGTGTCACAAAGCCAAGCTTGCTGTAACGCTTCCTGATTTTATCCGGCAAAACACTCCTTAGCCCGTCTCTTAAAACTGCCTTCGTCACGCCACCACGCAGTTTGTAGTCAAAAGGCATGGCATAGACCGCCTGCGTCAGATTGCAGTCAAGAAACGGCACTCTTGACTCAATGGAATGCGCCATGGAATTCCTGTCCTCATAGTGCATCAGCGATGACATGCTGTTTCGCAAAAATTCTGCAATGTACAATCTCGGCCTGCGTATCGGATAGATGATCTCATTCTTCAAAACCTGCCTGAGCTGTTTTTTCGAAAACGGCTGCTTATTCGGGAACAGATGATAGAACAACATCTGAAAATGATATTTCATCCTGTCCGGTACAAGCAACGCCCCTAATGCCGGCAGAAGAATTTCATAAGAGGAAATATAGGTCTCCGTTGACGCCCGATTACGCTTGTAAATTTTCCATTCATTCCATAGTTTCTTAAATTGTCCCCTTCTGATACGGTCAGCCACCATTACAATATAGAAATGTGTATATCCTGCTAACTGCTCGTCGCTTCCCTGACCGTCAAGCATCACCTTCATGCCACACTCTTTGGCCGCCCTGAAAACATTCCACTGCGCATACATGGAAGTGGAGGCAAAAGGCTCGTCCATATGCCACAGTAGGCTGTCCAGGTCCTCAAACAGATTTGTCTCCTGCGGAAATGTCTTATGAGAATACACGCCGGTTGCCTTTATCACCTCATCAATATACTCCTGTTCATCATATCTTTTATCCTCAAAGCAGGAAGAAATAGTGTGCTGCTCTACCGCACTTTGATTGGCCCTGACGATTTTGTCCGCCATGCATACAATAGCTGAACTGTCTAAACCGCCCGACAGACAATACCCGGTTGGCACATCTGCCCGCAGTCGCAGTTTCACGGACTCGTGAAATTTCCGATAAAACTCTTTACATGCCTCCTGATAAGTCTGTTCTTTCTCCGGCACCTTTCTGATATCGAAATATCTGCGAATCTCATACTTCTTCCGCTCCATATCATATATCAAATTATGACCGCCCGGAAGTTGAAAGATATCCCTGAACATGGTCTGCTCGGAATAATCAAGATTGCCTCTGATAATAAACTGCAACAACGTGTCAGTATTCGCCTTCGGGTTCTTCTCAAGCATCTCAAAAAACTGCTTGATCTCCGAAGCTGCCAGAAACATACCTTCCTGCCTCGTATAATAAAACGGCTTCACACCGAACCTGTCTCTGGAACAAAAGAGAATCTGCTTTCTTCTGTCGTAAATAACAAAGGACCACATACCGTTGAAATATTCCACACATTTTTCACCGAAACAATCATAGGCAGCAACCAGTACTTCTGTATCTGTCTTCGTTCTAAACCGATACCCTTTCTTCTCCAGCTGTTTTCTCAGCTCAATATAATTATATATTTCCCCATTAAAGACTGTTACATAGTTGTCCTGATAGATAAAAGGCTGGTGCCCGTCCGACGACAGATCAATAATCGAAAGCCGCCGATGCCCAAGTGCAAGACTTCCTTCATAAAATGTTCCCCTGTCGTCAGGACCACGATGCGCGATGATATCAACCATTTTTTCAAACTTATTATGGTCTGCCACGCCCTTGCTCTTCAAACATACCGCTATTCCACACATGCGCTTGTCCCTTCCGCCATCATGCACCTTCCGCATAATGTACCTTAACCATACCGATCTATATTGGCACTTCAACCAGTTTGTGTCTCGTTTACAAACTTCTCGATCAAATCCGGCAATACCTCCGCGAGATCTGCAATGTCAAATGAAATATTATGCAGCGCCTTCGCATAAATCTTTACTTCCCTGGCAATCTCTCTGCGCGGCTTCTTCATAATTTCTTCTACAGCCTGCCTGCAGTCTTCTACCGTTCTGACCGGAAAAGTGAACGGCGCCATATTCTTGACGGAATATCCAAAAGCAATCGCAGGTGCCCCAAAAAAGTGGCATTCCCACAATGCCGTACCTGTCAGGCAGGACACCGCCAGTGCATTCTTGATCAATTCGTAGGTACTATACGCAACCGGTATCATCCGCACCTTTGGAATTGAGGCAATCTCTCTGTAATATCCTTCCGTCCTCAGAAGTGAGAGTTGTTCCGGATGAATCTTCACATAAATCTTCACATCTTCCGGCAGCGACTTACTTAAAATTTGAAGCGGTATGACCTGATCCGCATACATGCCGCCTCCCATCGGATTAGACGTCGCCTCCGGCTGATACTGCAATGGAAAATAAATATATTTTTCGTCTGCCACAGGCATTGTAGTAAGCGTCTGGTAATAATTCCGCAGACGTATACTCTCCCTTTTAACAGGCTTTTCAAAGAGGTATCGTTCCCAAGCCACCGGTATCGCTTTACACAACAACGGTATCCTGCGAAAGGCGGCTGTGATAAATTTCAGGCTTACGCCGTGTTTCACATAGTCCTCGCCCAGCACGCCCCTCCATACCCTGATGATGTTCGTCTCTCCGAAACGCTGACGCAGCCGCCATGTAAACGGATCTTTGCGCATCTGCGCAGGCTTCATCTGTTCCGGCTCCTGTGACGACCATCTCTCAAACTGATTCCTGGTTTTACCCTCAAGCGGAATATCTGCAATATCTGCATCCCGATATTCTTCCAACAGTTTAGCATATTCTGACTTCAGTTCCGGCGAATCCTGCTCGAAATCTCTCAATGGAAACCGCCTGGGTGGAATAAAGCAGCTGTGCGTAAGCTGTACCGGAATATGCAGATACCTGCACAGATAATAAAGCATATAGTCATACCCCTCATGAGGGATTGCCGCCAGATATACATGTGTAATCTGCTTTCTCTTTAACAAATTATATAAAAAGAACAAATTATGTCTGTACACAGTATAATGAACATCAACCGTATCTTCAATCGGAAACCCCGGGTAACCCTCAAACCTCCTCTGCTGGAAAATAATATCCAATGCATACCGATTCATATACCGAATGACATCATCCTCTAACGGATAACTGTGCTCCAAGTCAAGCTGTTCCTCACTGTAAGCAGCGTGCACCAAATCCCTGCGCAGCACACACTCTCCAAACTGTTCAAAGACAGGCAGCTCGCTTTCCTGTGCTACAAACATACAGAGGCTGTCCGGTTTCACCCTGTCCACGATACTCTGCACGATATCACTGTTAAATTCCTTCTGCACTACCAAACTAAGCAGCAAATTAACCATGATTGATCTCCGCCATATCTTTCTTTACGGCTTTGCCGTCCACAATCTCATAGACCTCGTCACAACTCTTGATGGTCGTCAGTCTATGTGCCACAATAATCAATGTTTTATGCCCCTGCAACGATTCAATTGCTTCCATCACAGCGGATTCCGTCTCATTATCCAACGCAGAAGTCGCCTCATCCAACACGAGGATCGCCGGATCATAGTAAAGCGCTCTGGCGATCGCCACACGTTGCCTCTGTCCTCCGGAGAATTTAATTCCCCGCTCTCCTACCACTGTATTGATTCCCTCCGGCAGACTCTCTACGAACGTCTTAAGCTGTGCCTGCTGCAGCGCTTCCCATACCAGCACATCGTCAATCTGCTCTTTCTCGATACCGAAAGCCACATTATTTCTGATAGTATCGTCTGTCAGATAAACGCTCTGCGGTACATAACCAATAGTACGGCTCCATGTAAGCGGTATCGACTTAATGTCAACACCATCCATTTTGATCGCACCGGTTTCTGTCGGCAGTAAACCGAGTATCATATCAGCAAGCGTTGTCTTCCCGGCTCCGGACGCGCCCACAAACCCAACTGCATGCCCTTTCAGAATCACCATGTTCAGTCCGTCAATCACACGGCCATCTGCATTCGGATATTTCCAGCTCACATTCTCCAGGCAGATCTCGGAATGGAATGCAGCTGCATTCTCGGCAGATACCGGCTTCTGTGTCATCTGACCATCCGCCACTCTTTGTTCATTCATAATCAATTCATTGTTCTGTGCAAATTCATTTGCCTCAAAAATATTCCGGTACACGCCTTCTACCATTGTCTGATAATAGACAATGACATTATAATTGTTCGTAATCTTACCTACGGACGGCAGGATTCGAAATGCTGCAATAGCAAATGCCGCCGCATTAGAGACAAATTCCGCCCCGTTTACTCCCGTAAGGGACTTCACACACAACATCACAATAAACGCCGTGATGCAGATCCCTTCAATCACGTATGCCGGACATTCGGAAGCAAAATTTTTCGCGGCATTTGACTTATTCTTCCCTGTTACAGCCACATCATAGCTCTCTGCAAAGAAAGACTGTCTTCTGGTCACCATAACGTCCTTGATACCGTTAAATGCTTCGTTTACAGCCTTCAGGCACAACTGGCTGTATGTAACCGCACGTTTTCCCTCTACTTTCATAATCTTGTGAAAAGTCGCTACGATCACCAGCAGGGCGGCCAATGCCGAAACTGCCAATACCATCGCCATCAAAAAGTCCGTCGTCACAAGCACCACGACAATCAGCACTGCTGACATACTCTCCATAATAATCGTAAAAATACTTGCCATGGAAGCGGATACTCCCGTAATATCATAGACAATACTTCTAAGCAGAACAGACGTATTTGTATTAATATGAAAAGTATACTCCCTGCTCAGATAAGAATTCATAAGCCGCATGGAGATTTCCTTCTCCACTTTGCGGTAAAAATGGTTCTTGTAGTAGGATAAAAACGACATATAGGCATTCTTGACGATATAAACCGCCACAGCCCCCGCAGAAACCCAAAGCACAAGCCCCGTCCCATCCTTAATACGAAGAAACTGCCACAACCATTGCCACGACTGATTCTTAAGCATTGATTCCGGCAGTAGAATTACCTGAACAAGGGGCACAATAATAGACACCCCCAGCATTTCCAACAGAGAACCGATAAGCAGCAAAATAAAAACAATAACACTGCCCCTTCTCTGCTGCGGCGTATAAATATCATATATTCTCTGATAGGCGCCCTTAATCTGTTTTAAAATATTCATATGCATCCTCTTTATATTTGTATATCATAGCAGAAAACATCCGATTTGGAAAGTCTTTCTATCTCATCAACACCAATTCTCCACCAAACACCTGCACTGTCACACTGTCCGCCACTGATCCTGTTTTATGATCCAGCACCACAATGTTGATACCGTCTTCCGCTCTGCTGTGCTCTTCTTCCGACACTATAACCGATGCTCTCCCGTCCGTATTATCAACTGCATACGTCCACAGAAGCTGCCACACCGGCCTGTCTATGCTTCCTTCATATATCTTTTCTCTGCCGTCAGCATTGGAAAAGATCACTTCCGAATCGCATATAACCCTGATGCCATCCCTGGAATCGGCCGAAAACTGCCACGTATCCATTATTTTCCTGCCTTCTGCAGAATCTACGCTCAGCCCTGCTCCCTTCTGTGCCAGGAGCAGCGTGTAAGTCGGGTCATCCACCAGGACAAACCACTGTGAAAAATCTTTCGTCTGCCTGATCGCTTCAGCAGTCTTCAATCTTTCGTCATACTCATCCTGCATCTTCGTTACGGCTTCCTTGCAGACAATTTCTTCTGCCGCAAATCTCTCATACTCCTTGGACCACTGTGCATACTCCTGTTCCTGCATATGATCCGGCATCTCATATTGTTCCTTAATATATTTTCCCAAAAAACGGGTATATTTTTCTGCCCCAAAGCAATTCGTATGATTGCCGTTAAAAAAATCTCTGGAGAAATCCAGGCCAATCTCCTCATAATGTTCATTGGCATTCCAGTAGCGATATCCGTAGCTCTCTACAATGTCCTTCAAAGAATTGTAAATTGCCTGCTCTTCCCGATCCAGCACCTTAGGGCTTACGACAAAAAGCGCCTCCAGCTGCCTGTCATCACAAAGCGTAAGCAGGCTCTCCAACGCTTTTCTGCATTTTGGCGGTACTTCACCCCGTTCTTCCGTCAAAAAACCGTCAGGCTCCTCCATACAGTCGTACTGTTCAAACCATTCCCAACCCTTATTGGGAAATATCGCTTTATTTTTGCTGTATTTCCATTGCTTTTCATCGCCGAGTCTCTCTGTGTTGGTATGATACTTCGCAATATCAAAATAGAACGACCCAACATCCACTTCTTCCGTATTGGTACGTTTCTGCATGTAATCATGGATATATTTCCACCTGACCGGAGAAAACAGACTCATGCTGTCAGAACCATTCCGCAGGCCCAGGTCATACACTTCATCGCTCCATGCAACAAAAGATCTCAGTTCCACCACAAACAGCCCCGGCTCCTGCGATCTAAGCGCCTCCCTGATATAGTACTCGCTGCTGTCCGCCTGCAGCGAATTGGTAGCATACGTGTAAGAGGTGAAACCATATTCCTTCCACGCACGAAGCGGCTGCCAGTAGCAGATAGAAGAACTGCTCCCCACATAAATCATATCCAGATCCTTCTCCTGCTCCAATCCGAGAATCCGCAGCCTGTCCGTATCGGTATCTCTGAACAGATATGTCAGAAAGGTAAATGTTCTGACAAAAAGACAGAGAAACAGCATACACAGTATGACATTTTTAATTCTGCTTTTCCATGTAGCATCCATCCTAAAATCCTCTGTAAATAAAGTCCGCCGCGTCATATCCCGGTCCGTAATTTCCATAGACCAGAATCAGGACAGCCAGCCCAAGCCACACTATCCAGCGGAACGGCAGAATCTGTCTCTGGATCCAGACTCTCGCGTAAGTATACTTTTCCTGAAGACTCCATACAACAAACAACAAAAACACGCCAAAAATAATGATATTTAAATCTGCGTGCGTCACATCAAACTTCACCATACTGCCGTCAAAAAAAATCCACGGATTCCATACCGCAAAACCTCTTTTGATCGCTCTAATTGTTTCAGACAAGCTGTTCAATCTAAAAAACATATTCCCCACAGACACCAGCACGAAAACACGCAATGACTGAAACAGATGCCAGCTGAAAGACTCTGTGTCAATCTTCATAAATACCGTCATTTTCTTAAAGACCGGCTGAAATACATCTGACAGTACGATGCAGCCCCAAAACCAAAGCCCCATGCCAAGAATATACTTCCATCCGCCGCCATGCCACAGACCGATCAACAGCCAGACACATAGCATTCCCAGATACGACGGAATCTGTTTTGACAGCTTCTTCCCCCAATTTGCTTTAATCCATTTGCTCATTTTTCTCCAGGTTTCCGTCCGCAGGATAGGATACAGGATATAATCCCGCAGCCATACCCCCAGTGTAATATGCCATCTCTGCCAATATTCCTGAACGGAACGGGCAAAAAACGGTGTTCTGAAGTTCTCCGGCAGCTTGATTCCGTAGCATTCCGATACGCCCATGATAATATCCATACATCCCGAAAAGTCGGTATAAAGCTGCAGCATGAACAGAAAAGAAGCTGTCCAGATGTACAGACCGGCAAAATTTTCCATATTACCATAAATGCCGTTTACAATACCCGCCACGCGGGTAGAAATCACCAGTTTCTTGAATAATCCCCACAAAATCCTCTGTAAGCCGAAAGCAACACCAGTATAATCAAAGCTATGTGGTGCGTATAACTGTCCCTCCATCTGTTGATACTTCGTAATCGGTCCGGAAGTCATCTGCGGAAAATAACTGATGAACAATGCCGTCTTCAAAAAACCTGTTCGCGTATCCGCCGCCTGCATCCAGTAACAATCAAGAAGATAACCGACACTGATAACCGTATAGAAACTGATTCCGATCGGAGAAATATATTCTGTTTCCGGCAGACAAAAATCCGTTCCAAACCGGCATATGACAGAATTAACGATACCGATAAAGAAATTGCTGTATTTTAAGACAGCAAGAATACCTACATTGACAATAATCCCGATCAGAAGCGCACTCTTTGACCATTTTCGCACACCGTCCTCTTCTGTCCTTTTCATCAGGCGAACACAAAGATACGTAACTGCAATATTTACAAGCAGATAAATCCCTGTAAGTACTGCGGAAGACAGCACAAAAAAGCATACGCTGTAAACAACCAGCGCATACCATTGTAATTTTTTGGGAATGAGATAATATAACGCTAAAGAAACCGCAAATAGCGTTAGGAACTGTAAAGAAGTTATTGACATTATTTCCCGCTTTCTCTTTAGATATTATAGCAATCCACTTTATATTGATTCATGTTATCTCTAATCCAGGCAATCGTCTGCGCAATACCTTCCTCAAAAGTATATTGCATCTTCCAATCAGTCAACTGCATGATTTTTGTATTATCTCCAAGAAGTCTGTTGACCTCACTCTTCTCCGGCCGCAGCCGCTCCTCGTCACAGATGATCCGTGCGGAGGGATTCAACTGTGTAATAATCTCCCTTGCCAAATCACCGATCGAAATCTCACGTCCTGTCGCGATATTGATTTCTTCTCCCACAGTCTTATCGGATTGCGCAATGGCTATGAAACCGTTGGCCGTATCTTTCACATAATTGAAATCTCTGGTCGGGCTGAGAGATCCAAGCTTAATCTCCTCCCTGCCTGCCAGAAGCTGCGTGATGATCGTCGGAATAACTGCCCGTGCCGACTGTCGCGGACCGTACGTATTAAACGGCCGCACAATGGAAACCGGCATCTGAAAACTCCGATAAAAGCTTTCTGCCAGGCGGTCTGCCCCTATCTTTGTTGCCGAGTAAGGGGACTGCCCCTGAAAAGGATGCTTCTCGTCAATCGGCACATACTGCGCGGTTCCATAGACTTCCGAAGTAGATGTGATCAAAACCCTGGAAGTCTCCAAGTCTCTCGCCGCCTGCAGCACATTCAAAGTACCTTTAATATTTGTATCCACGTAGGAATCCGGTGAATGGTAGCTGAACGGGATCGCAATGAGAGCCGCCAGATGAAACACTTCGTCCACACCCTGCATCGCCGTGCGCACGCCGTTAGGATCCCTGATATCTCCACTGAATATTTCTACATGCTTCATAATCTCTTCCGGGAGCGTATCCAGCCAGCCCCAATTATTAAAAGAATTATAGTAGGTAAAAGCCTTTACCTCATACCCCTTCTGAATCAATGTCTCCGTAAGATGGCTGCCGATAAATCCATCGGCACCCGTCACCAATACTTTCTTCCCCATAGCTCTCCTCATCCTTATTCTGCTTAAACACTGCTCTCATCATGCACAATACTACTGAAATCCCATTTTCTTTCTCATACTCTCCAGTTCATCCATCTGTCCCATATCCATCCAGTCGTCATCTTCAATCAGAAATGCTCCTACCCGTTCCTTCTCCCGCAGGCATTTCTCAATAATATCCGTGATATGGATAAACTCTCCGTCCGGTATCTTGTCAAGAAACCTCGGCTCAATCAGATATAGTCCCGTATTCACCCGATAGGAAAGCTCCGGTTTCTCCTGAAGTCCTACAATCTGTCCTGCCTCATCCACCTGAACGGTCCCATAAGGCACCTGAAATTTCTTGCCGGCACAGACCATCGTGATAATATTGTCCATCTTTCTATGGTACTCTAATATTTTATCATAGTCAGCCTCTACTAAAATATCACAATTCGACATAAAAAAGGTGCCTGTCATGCACTCTTTCAATAATTTTAATCCTCCGCCGGTTCCCATATATTCCTGTTCTTCTATAAATTTAATACCATTCCCGGTTTCACTGTCATTAAAATATGCTTTGATAAAGTCCTTCTTATAATTGACGATCATAGTAACGTCACTACAGCCATACTTCGCAAAATTCTCCACAATATATTCCGTAATCGTCTTTTCCCCAATCGGAATCAACGGTTTCGGTAAAATATCGGTATACGGTTTCAATCTGGTCCCCTTTCCACCCGCCATGATAACAAGCGGAAGCGTAAGCTGAGGAATATTTTTCTCCTGACCGCTGTGTTCCCCACGCCAAAAGCAAATATCAATCAATTCACGCTCTGAATTGACGATGGGAACCGCCGTGACATAATGTCTCTCCATTACGGCCGCCGCCGAACTTTTCTTGTCTTCTTCCAGATAGACAGGATGATAATTGGCAATCTCAGACACCTGTGCCGTCAGACTTCCTCCGGCAATAAGATGCCTTCTGATGTCCCCGTCCGTGACGCACCCTTCCAATGTTTTACCATTACACACAAAGGCAATCCGCTTGCCGTTATACCCAATCTTCTGCATCACATCAATAATCGGCATCGTCCCTGTCACTATATATAATCCCAAATCCATCCCGTCTCTTCTCCCTCACGCACAAGACACCGTTATCACTGATTCCCACTGCTCATGATCTTCTCTATTTCGTTCTTCATGTTCTCCAATGCATTTTCTTTCCAGAACACAGCCGTTTTTCCAGATGCCGCCACATCCTCGCAAATCATCCGATACAGTTCTTCCGTCGAACCAAAAGCACCGGCAAATCCCTGTTCACAAAGCGACAGCAAAAAAGATACCGCTTTTTTACTATAAATAAAAGTCTGAAGTCCAAAATACAGCCCTTCAAAAATTGCCGTGGAACTCAAAGCGCCAACCTGATATGTGCTGATCGCAAATAGATAATACAGCTCCGTTTTATAGTTATCAATCACCTCTATTCCGGATTGTTCCAAATCCGGATAATCATTTTTCCAATCGTCATACTCTCCCGGATGAAGTTTATAAATAATACGATAGACATTACCGTCAATCTTCTGATTTAATGTCACTGCAATATCCGAAAGCTCCTTCCCAATCGGTTTCTGTGAAATAAAAAGGATAACTCTCTTAGTATCTTTCTCTATCCCGAGATACCTCACTGCATTCCGTTCTAAATATGGAAATCCCACTGCTCTGCAATGATCTCCCGGTATCGGATAACGTGCTTCTGTACACCAGTAGGAAGAAAAGGTGAAAAAATATTGTGGAAACTGCCTCACCATAGTTTCTTTCGGATAATTGTACGCCGTATGTTCTTTTCCTGTCACTCCATGCTGCAGTTCAATCGTCGGAATACCTCTCTCGGCAGCCAGTTCGTTGACCACCATACAGTCCAAATTATCTCCTACTACCTCAAGAACGACTTTCGGATTATACCTTTTAATCTCCTTAGCAAAAAGTTCTTTTTTTCTTTGATACAGGAAGTACCCATCACTTATCATGGTTATAATTTCTTCTAATTCATAGCTTATCCCCATGAATTGCGCCATTTCATCACAAGCAGACTTTATTCTCCCTCTCACCTGCTTCTTAATCCGCTCGTAACCATTCTTTAGAAACGTTTTATGAAACAACAGTGAAATCGTGGCAAGAACCTCTATTCTGTCCGTATATACCAGATTGTCGGTATTCACCGGCCTGAGATGCTGCTGTTTATATGGACGTTCAAAGACAACAGCTTTCGGAAAACATTTCACAATTTCATCCGTATAGATGCAGTCATAGTGTTCACCGCTGCGAACTCTTCTCTCATGGTTAAAGACCATAAGATCAACATCGATCAAAGGTACACTTTTATGAAGCAACGCATTTTTTATCATGCCAAAGCGAAGTTTCAATCTTGTCCCCGCAGGTAATTTGTTTACCTGATATGATGCGCTGTAATGATCTTTATTCTCCAGCATTTTTGCCATAAATGCTTCCCTGAAATATATCCAGTAAGAAAATCCACCTATGTTATCTTGCAGTAAATGATATTTTTCTTCTACCCGCAGCATACAATTTATACAATCTAAAGTATTCATACACCTTTTGCGCCTCTGTCCATGTCTCACATTGATACTGCAGCATCACATCAATCTGCTCGGTCTGTCCTGATCCGCATCGGCTTTAAAAAACGGATTGTCTAACCCGCTCACCGTCTTATAAGCATAATCCAAGTCGATATTCTCTAAACAGAAAGGCTCAAAATGATTCGGAACCACTGCTCCGCTTTGTTCTTTGTCGATAAAACCGGCCTGACGCATCATTTCGTCGTCCAAACCGGACTCAACGAAATCTATATATTCATAATTTTCTTCTCGCAACAGACTTCTAAAACAGTACAGCATGCCGCAGAGCTTATCTATCCCGCAGGTCATATCCATAATTCTTAGACACTTATACCCTTCATTTTTACATACCCGCGCTATCAGTACACCTTGAGCATTGCCGTTTTCCCTGATCACAAACGCCTCATAATGATAAATCGGATGATGGAAAAAACGATTCACGAAATAGTCTTTCGATTTATATCTGTTTATTTCCACAAAAGCCTGCTCCGGAAGGTCTATGAACTCTTGAAGTGTACAGCTTTCCAAGCTCTTTGCCGAATCGACTGTTTCATATCCGTTTGTAAGCACATTCTGATAGTCCTTTAACAGATGAAAGTCTGTTATCGTATCATTTAAGATATAATAGTGCTTCATCTTGCCGGCTTTAAAATTCCAGTGTTTATAAATGCTGAGCGCAACATCCGAAATTCCCAGAATCGATATGGATTCAATCGGCAATACAGATTTCATATAATAATACAGGCTGACGCCCAATCCCTTTACGCGAATATCCGGTCTTGACTTCCAGATGCACGGCCAAACTTCCATTTTCTCTATCTTATCATCATACTGCGACGACGGAACAAAGCCCAAAATAGAATGGAACTCCCCACTCCTTCTGTACTCTGCCACAACATAGTTATATCTGTTATTCTTCCTGTCTAAATGCTGCCAGTCCAACAAATCCGGACGTAGAACGAAAATATGATCCTCGCGCCAGTATTGCCTTAAAAATTCTACCAGCTTCTCTTTTTCATCCACTCTGCAAAAACGAAGTTCATAATCTTCCTGCAGTTTATCAATATAATCTTTTCCATTTAATTCCGGCAAAATGTCTTTCATACTTATATCCATACCTTTCTCACTGTCTTACAGAAAACTAAGATAGTTCTCGCTCTTTGGCGGAAAATCGATCGTATCGAGTCTCGGAAGCTTAAACGGGTCATCTTTCTCCAAATTAACAATCTGTACATCTGTAGTCAATCCCATCACACAACCGAGCTTTTTGATGCACTCAATCACTTCATCGCTATAAGAACCGCACGGATAATTTATTACCCATTGGTCAGGGTTTACGAGTTCTTCCAAACACCCAAGCGCTCTTGTAATGTCCTCTGTAAGCTGTTCTTTCGTCAACTGATTCATCCAATAGTGATCATACCCGTGAACCCCAAAATACATGCCGCCTTTCTTCATAAGCATCATTTGATCATAATTCAGATAAAGCTCATGTGCCATAACCGTCTCAGGGATGCCCAATGCCGTCTCAAACAGCTCGCTTGTAATCCTGTTTCTCAACTGTTCAGGCAATACAAACTGCAATACACGCTTAAAAAACTCCGTCTCCTTATCATTCAGTCTGTTCGCCACCATATACTGTTCCATCAACTCCTGATTGGACGGATACTCCCATCCCTCACTGCGGTATTTGTCCATTTGTACCAGCAGCTCCGCGCAGAGCTTTTGTATAGGCGCAGCTGCCAGGATGAAATGGATCTTATTGACATCCAGCAACGTATGCTCCGTGAAAACTTTGGCCGGAATAAAGAAAGAGCCCTGCATGCCGTATTCCAGCAACATAGGATAAGCAAAAGTATAGTGATCAATATAGCCGTCATCAAAAGTTAACAACAGCGCATTCTCCGGCAACTCTTTCCCTTCTACATAATAAGCTATGACATCTTCCATCGTCACAGGATGAAAACGCTGTATAAAAAATTGCAGTTGCTCTTTAAACAGCTGATAGTCAAGACCTTTAATACCCGGATAGCGGCTATTCCGCAAATCTCTCACATAATGATACATTGCAATATATAACCGCTTCATAATTCCGTCTGCCTCCTCTTATCTGTATCCGTAAAAGCTACACTCAGTATAACATAATAAACACTAAAATCAAGTTAACGCATTGTCACAGATCCTTTTCACAATTATTTCCGACATCCTATTTCGCTTTCCATTTGTATAATTTAACAGATTTTTGTTCCCCTCCACAAGGCAGTATCATTTCTCTATACTCCTCCGTCCTCATTAATCCGGCTCTTTCAAACAACGCCTCACTCCTGTTATTATCCTCCCTGATAAATGCAACCGGCGTAAGTCCCGCCGTATACAGATATGTTACTGCCTCCTGCACTGCTCCCGTACCATAACCGTTACCGGTTTGTTTGCTTGAAATCGCTATGCTCAACTCGGCTTCCGCATTCGCCGAATAATCAATATACAGATACCCCACCGAGCGATCTTCCTCCTGTACAATGTAGATCTCACGTCTTTCGTTATGCAAAAAAGCGCCCCGCATATTGTCTGTATCTTCAACTGCACTCTCTTTATCAGTTGAAACATACCTCTTCCAGAACGCATGCAGATCATCCCTGACCGGCTTCTCCCTATAGCCGCACCAGTACAGATTATCCTCCTCACATTTTATCGTATAAAAGAATTCAAAATCCTCGCGTCTTGCTTTCCGAATCATTTCTCTTCCCCTCACTCTTCGGAAATCCTCATCTGCTCCATAAATAATTCCGCCACCTTAAAATCAAACTCCGTATCAATATCGATCGATCTCTCCGGCGGCATCACATAGGCATAGCAGCCTTGATGATACATATCATCCACGCCTCCAAGTGCAGATACTCTCACAATATACAGCGCACCGTTAATCCTGTAGTAATCCGGCAGATCCTGCCTTGGCTTTTCATCAATCTCTTTACTGATAAATCCGTCCATGGACATGTCCTTTGGCAATGTATTACACCACAACGGCGAGTGCTCTGTACAGCATACCCCGATCACATAATCGGCTTCCTTCTCTATAAACCGCTGATATCCCTGTCTAATATCCTCCGCTCTTCTAAGCGGCGATGTTGGCTGTAACAAAGTAACCGTGTCAAACCGCTGCCCCAGTTTCTCATAGCCCTGTACAGCCTCACGGACTGCATCCCATGATGATGCATTATCACCCGCGATTGACCTCGCACGCAAAAAAGGAACATCTGCTCCATACTGCCTTGCTGTCTCTGCATATAATTCCGAATCCGTCGAAACAAAAATTTTCTCAAACATACCACTGTCCTTCGCTGCCTCAATAGAATAGGCCAGCAGCGGACGATCACCTAACAACTTTATATTTTTATCTTTCAAACCTTTTGAACCGCTTCTGGCAGTAATCACAGCCAAATTGTGCATTTGATCGCTCTCCCTCTACGCACCTTCTTCAATAATAGTTTAAAATGCTGCCTTTATAACCGTATCTCCCGTCATTCTTCGCCAAAATCTATATCGTAGAACCTTTTTTCCAAGCTGACTGATTTGTGATATAAATACTCTGTGATGGTCTGTACAATCCTCTCCGAAGTATTTCCATCTCCATACGGATTGACCGTATGCCTTGCCCGTTCCCTGAATTCTGCAGTCTGTGATGTTTTAACTGCCTCAATGATTTCCAGCTCTTGCGGTGCACAGTTTATAATACTGTCCGCCTGTAATCTACCCTTCTGGCGATTACCGATATTAACAGTCGGAATTCCGATTGTTGGTGCCTCCACAATTCCGCTGGAAGAATTACCTATGATCCCGTCAGAATGACGCAGCAAATTGATATATCGTTTCATACCAAGCGATGCAAACACGACACAGTTATCATGCTCCGACACAAACTTATCTATAATCGCATTTATTTTACGTCCTCCTGCATCCGCATTTGCTTTGGTAAAGATAAACTTCATATTTTCAAAATACTGCAACGCACCAAGCAATTCCTGCATCTGCTGCTCCGCCTCGCCCGCTTCCAAAGTAACGGGATGAAAAGTAACACTCATATAGGGCCTGTCCAGCAAAAAACCGATAGACTTTTCCAACTCCCGTTTCGTCATTGCAGGAATCATCCTGGCCGCCTCAACACCTACATCCCCATAATTATACACCCTGTCCGGCTCTTCTCCAAGCTGTATGATACGCTTTCGATACGTTTCACACGCCGGAAAGTGCAGATAACTCATCTTCGTAATGCAGTGGCGAATACTCTCGTCAATCGCTCCCTGAGTTGTCTCTCCGCCGGAAATGTGTGCGATTGGAATTCCAGCATTCATCGCCGCACAGCACACGGCCAGTATCTCATAACGATCACCAAGCACCACCAGGCAATCCGGCTTATGTCTTTCAAACACTTCCGCAAAAGAAAACATCGTCAACCCCATTGTCTTCGAAACAGATACCGAAGTGTCAGAAGCCAACAGAACCTCGATTTTCTCAGCAATCGGATAACCATCCTGCTCAATCTCCTTAACAGTCAGGCCATATTCCGGGGCAAGATGCGTTCCGGTTACCAAAAGACACAGTTCAAGCCGTTTCGACTTTTCTATCTTATCAATAACATTTTTCAAAATCCCATATTCGGCCCTTGTCGCCGTGACAACCGCTGCTTTTTTTAACATTCTATCATCTCATCCTCGTCAAAATCTCTGACAGCCTTTGTACCTGTCACTTCAAACCATTTCATTGGTGAAATACCGTTTCCTGGTCTCTTTACTGCCAGATTATCTTCTGTAAAAATTTCTCCCCTGGCGATCTTTCTTCGCGCCACTATGCTTTTACGGGCAATGTCAATATTTTTTTTCTCGGAGTCACTTGCAGTTTTGATGCCGCTCCCCAGCGCTTTCTCGATATTGCGGATGCCGGCCACCATGGCTTTCAGTTCGTCCGGCTCCAAACTTGCCTTATGATCGGGTCCCTCCATATTATGATCCAGAGTAAAATGCTTTTCGATAATTTCCGCCCCAAGCGCCGTCGCCGCAATCGGCACTTCGATTCCCTTCGTGTGATCCGAATAACCGACTCTCATCCCGAATTCCTTTTTCAAAGTCAACATTGCACGCAGATTGACATCCTCCATCGGTGTCGGATACTCCGTGTTACAGTGCAGCAGGCTGATCTCTCCCGCTCCATGTTCTTTCAAGACTCCGACTGCCGCCGAGATCTCCGCCATCTCCGCCATACCGGTAGAGAGGATAATATCCCGGCCCGTCTGCGCAATTCTGATCAGATACGGCAGATTCGTAATCTCTCCTGACGGTATTTTAAAATACGGAACATCAATACTCTCCAGAAAATCAACACTGGGGATGTCAAACGGTGTTGATAAAAACAACAGACCTTTTTTCTGCGCGTATTTCTGCAATTCCCTGAAATGATCAAAAGTCAGTTCCAGCTTCTTGACCATCTCGTACTGGCTTTCTTCCGTGCCGGTCGTTTCCTTCTGATATTCCGCTTTCTCCGCCCTTTTGGAAATAACCTCCTCTGTCACAAAAGTCTGAAATTTAACACAATCTGCACCTGCCTCAGCTGCCTTGTCCACCAGTTGAAATGCTAAATCAACGTTTCCGTTGTGATTATCGCCTGCTTCCGCTATAATAAATACATGTCCCATCTTCTCTGTCCCTTTTCCTTCTGTTAATTTCCAGATCTTCTTCATTCTGTCATCAGACTTCCTCATTGTCTCATGCACTGTAACTGCTCTATTTTCTGTACTGAATCATAAAGCTGTTCTCCAAGTCGAAGGAAGCATCCGCCTCTTTCCTGCGCCGCATAAGTTCTTTGTAGGCTTCCTTATCAAATATCGTTCTCCCCACATAGAAAGGAAGTCTTCCTTTCTTGTTGAACTGTTTTTTAAAGCCGAACAGGCTGTCTTCTGCCCCCAGGCCTCCGCCCAGATGCAGAAGTCTGATGCCACGCTCACATGCCCAGACAGCCGCCTCATACAAAAGCAGATTAGTCGCTGCCGTTGAGCGGTATTCCGTATACATGCCGGACAAATGATAATGCATATATTCTTTATTGTAAAAAAATATAGCGGCGCCAATATAATTTCCTTCATAAACCGAATAGAAAATTTCAAGCTGTTCCTTCATATGTTCGATCAAATACTCATAGTACTCCCGCTTAAAATAATAGTATGACGTGGCATGATCATGATCCATAGTGGACTCATAAATCCGGATAAAATCGTCCAGATGTTCTCCTTTATCATGACAGATCGTCACACCGCTTTTAATTGCCTTGCGCACCATATTACGGTTTTTACTGTCCATATTCGCCATAATATTTTCTTTGTCCGTTGTGTCAATATAAATCGTATCCCTGAGATAACGGATAGCACTGTCCTGCATCCTTTCATAATATGTCTCATTATGATAGACCGGGTAAAACCGGACAAACTGACTGACGATCCTGTTCTCCTCTGCATAGGCCGACATTTTTGTAACAAAAGCCCTGCAGGCCTCTTTTGTAAAAGTTCCCTGCAGTAAGAATCCTCCATACCCATAGGGGGTCTCCAGGTCATACCAGCAATCTGCCGGCAACAAATCCGCAAATTTCTCGTCCGTACCAATATCCTTTTTCATGACCACATAACACAATCGGCATGATGCCTGCTTCAAAAGGTCCTGACTGTTCATCACATTCTCTGCCTGTTCCGCTTTATCAATATCATCCTGCCCACTGCCTGTCCATTGAAAAGAGATTAGAAACGCCTCTCCATCACCATGAATTTCAAAAGAACGTGCGTACTCATTTAGATAATAAATATCCCAGTGCAAATACGAACGGACAATTTCATTCCATCGGCTATTCTCTTTTGATGATACTACTTCAAATATAACATCTGATTCTGTCATTTTATACTGTCGTTTTCCTTTATACTGAACTCTTGCTTTTAAAATATCCTATGATGGTATCCGCCATATACTGCATGTGGATTTCTTTATATCGCTGGTCAATGGGAAGGGAGATCAGCTTCCCGGACCATTCCTTCACATTCTCATGGCAGAATTGCCGCTCTGCCTCGACAGGCCAGTGCACCGCACAATAAATTTTATGCTCTGCCAAATAACTTCTGAAACAATCCCTGTCTTGTTCTAAATAGAGCAATGCAGTAAACGGTACTGCAAATCCGGCCTGAACACTCTGCCGGCACTGCTCCCACCCATATAGCAGGATGCCTGCTGCACTTAACAGCTCTCCGAGCAGCAGATAGTTTTTTCTCCTGGCCGCCCGTATCTCCTCCAACTCCTCACATTGTAATAAAAATGCCGACAAATCCGAAATCGCGTGTAGCAGCTCTCTTTTGTTCCCTATCTTACTTTCCTCTTCGACAAAAATGCGGCGATATGCCTTATTGACAAAGTCTGCTGCCTCCAACTCGCGATAGCTGTCCGCCTCCCCCAAAAAATACTGTTTCAATATCATCGCATCTATCTTACGGGAAGGTATGGCATGTTCTAAGCGCTGCCACTTTTCCGGCAGCCTGTTATAACTGTATATAACACCGCCTTCCGGTATCGGTATCCATTTACGAAGACTGGCAATACAATAATCTCCGATCGTTCTTGATTTCGTCAACAGGCTGTGCGTAGTATCCTCGATCACAGTTATTTTGCGTTCCCTGCACACACTCTGGAGCCTTATCAATGTCTCTTCCTGTTGCAGCATTCCGAAATAATGCATCAGAAAAAAAACGCCTCCGTCAAAATCTCCCGATTCCAACATTCTGCAAAGCCCTTTGTCTTCTATTATGAAATTGTCCGCCAGATCATAAAAAACTACATTGTCCGTGCCGAATGCCTCGATCACCGAACTGCATATATAAGCAGGAAGCAGTGCCTTTCCCCTCTGCTCTCTGTTTTGTCCGCGCAGGTGCCTGTACAACAAGGTGATCGCAGTTCTGCCATAATCTGTATAAAATGCATTATATTCTGTCAAAAGGTGATAAATATTATGTTTTCTGAAAGTCTTACCCGTCAGATCAATATGGAATTCACTGCCCAGTTCCATCCTTTTTTCTTTCCCTTTCCGCTAATACTTCCGCATACACTTCTTCTACTCCCCGCGCATTTTTCTCCTGCGTAAACATTGTGGTGCTCCATGCAAATCCGTTATCCCCAAGCACCCTGATCTTCTCTGGGTGATCCAGAAAGATTTTCATCTTCTGAGCCAGATCGTTCACGTCCCCTCTGTGATACAAATACCCGTTCTCGCCGTCCTGTATCAATTCCGGCGTTCCTCCCGTATCGGCTCCTATCACCGGATTGGAACTCATCAACGCCTCCGCAGTCACTCTGCCGAATCCCTCGCATACGGAGCATACCAGTTCAATATCCATCTTTTGACGCAGAGCCGGCATATCTTTTACCATACCAAGGTAAGATATATAATCCCTTACCCGGCATTCCGTAATCAGCTGCTCGAGATTATCCGCCACTTCTGTACCGGCCATGGACAGATGCAGATTCTGATAGCCTTCTTCTACTAATATACCGACAGCCCGGATGGCCTCGTCCAGTCCTTTCTCCGGATTATTCCTGCCACTGATCAGATATTCTACTCTGCTTCCGCTTTCTTTGACGTCGGATTTTTGTTGATTATTTTTGTCACTCACTCCATTATAAACCACTTTCAGCTTATCCGGCGAAATTTTATCCTCAAATTCCTGTGCGATCGCTCTCGAAATCGTCACAACCTTGTCGCTGTGACTGTCAATAAAGTCACACAGCTTCCGATAATCCCATACCGAAAAAAAACCAAGTCCCTTTAATGCAAATTCCCGTATATGCCACACATGAGGCACCCCTGTCATGCGCGACAAAATCCCTCCGGTATTTATAACACTTGAGTTTGTATGAATGATATCGATCTTCCTTTTCCTGACAACGCTTTTCAGACTGAGCGCACAAAGATAGTTATTGCAGCACAACACCTTATATATCACTTTTTTAAGAAATGTCTTACCAGGCGTCTCTGCCGGAGCGAGCATCCACCAGAAAGAATGTCTGTAGTAAACGGGTATTTTCCGCTTGCGCAGTTCATCCACCACAAACCCTCTTTTAATAGGGACAACTACCGAAATCTGATGCTTTTTTGCCATTTCGTCTATCATCCCAAGCATTGAAAGATTAGCGCCTCCAAGACGGCTCTCATGTGCTATAAATAAAATATTCATCCGTGCTGCTCTCCCTGCAAAGGAATCGCCTCATTCAGGTACTCGCTGAACCTGTCTGCCGCCTCTGCATTCAAATGCGTGATATCCGTATAATTGGAATAATGCTTGAATGCCGGCAGATCACTGCAGTTGAAATAATTTCCCCGAAATCTTTCTCCCAGGCTCTCCTCTATCATTTGATCAATAGCATCCATCTCCTCCTGCGTATAAGAGGCCAGTTCCTCATCTCTTGCAGGCGGCATGATCACATAAAGTTCTATGTCATTGCTCTCACAATATTTCACTATTTTCACGAAATATTCTTTCTGTATCTCCCTGATGAAAGCATACCTTTCTACCGTATCCGCTTCAGTCGCCACACCATATACGACATACTGTCCATTATCTTTCATATAATTAATCTTGTCACCGGCAGGTTCCCCTTTCAGATACGGAATGCAAAACTGTAAACAGTCTCTTTTTGTTTTCCAAAAATACATGATATCTGAAAAGATTTCGTCCACAACAGAGTCATTATAATCTTTCATATAATCTAATCCAAATAATCTGTCGTAGATGTAGTTCCTCGAATCTCCGTAAACTGAAAACTGAAAATAGTCCGTACCGATGACCAGATAATCTATTTTTTTATCTTTTTTCTCCAAAAACAGTAATTTATAATACATCTGATTATAACTGTCATTATCATGCGAAAAATTATATGCTTTTACACCAGTAAACAAATCCGGGTTGATTCCCCTGTATATTCTGGAATTTCCCATAAAATAACAATCAAAGTCTCCTGCAGACGCATTTTCAAAGCTCCTGACAATCTGCTGTTTTGTATTTTCACCTCTGTATTTGACACTGGCGGCAAGCGCCAACTCACAATATGCAAACAGTAGACAAGACAGACATACAATAAAAACCGCAAGATTTCTTATGAACTTTTTCATAAATCCGCCATCTCCTTTCCTGTCGGCATATTTCAAGACTAAAACTGAAAGTATATAAAGGAACTTGCATTTCCGATCGGCGCCAGAAATAAAATCAAAAGGACAATCATAAGATAAACCGGCCACCGCAGCAGTGGCTTCCATCTTCCGATGCATTCTATCACATCATACTTCAATGACAGACCGTCATAAATTCCTAATATGCCGATCATACCGATACAGGTAACGACTGCCGTCTTCTCCAGACCCATATTCAAAATGCCGTCTTTCAAATACTGTATCGGACTGCCTATCCCTGAAAACGTATACCTGATCACATAAGCAGCATCCGACAAACTTTGTGCCCGGAAAAATATCCACGCAAAGGAAACAAAAACAAACACCAACACGATTTTGAAAACCGGCAGAATATATCTCATTCCCGTCCGTTTGCCATCCGTTTTGTTCCTGCCGCTTCGATTCCGTTCTCTACAAAAAAGGTTCTCCAACACCTGCGCTATTCCGTGGACACCGCCCCATATCACATAAGTCCATGCTGCTCCATGCCATAAACCGCTTACCAGAAAAGTAACCAATAAATTCAGTCCATGGCGGCGCCTGGATACCCTGTTTCCCCCAAGCGGTATATAGACATAATCTCTAAACCAGGTTGACAAAGAAATATGCCATCTGCTCCAGAATTCCTTGACACTGAATGAAAAGTACGGACTTTTAAAATTAGACATCAGATTGATCCCAAATAATTTCGCACATCCCACCGCAATATCAGAATATCCCGAAAAATCACAGTAAATTTGTATCGTGAAGAAAACAGTCGCAATGGCGAGTACCATCCCCTTGTAATTCTGTAAATTATTATATACCGTATCTACATAAACTGCCAGCGTATCCGCAACCACGATCTTTTTAAAAAATCCCCATGCCATTAATTTCAAACCATAGGAAGCCTGTCCGTAGTCAAAGATATTCTCCCGCTTAATCTGTGGCAGCAAATTTTCTGTACGTTCAATCGGCCCGGCTACCAACTGTGGGAAGAAAGAGATAAAAGCCGCATATTTGCCTAAATGATGCTCAGCCTTCACTCCCCCTCTATAAACGTCTACCACATAAGCCAATGTCTGAAAAGTATAAAAAGAAATGCCTACCGGCAAGAGGACATTGATCATAAAGGGACTGTAGCTGACAGAAAACTGCTGCACAACGGCGGCAATACTTTCGGAAACAAAATTAAAATATTTGAAAAAGAATAAAACACTTAGACATACAAAAAACGCTGCTGCCAGGTACAGCTTTCTTAATCGACTGCTCTCCTCTTTTTCAAGCAATACGGCAGTGACATAAGAAACCATGGTTGTCAACAAGATCAAAAATACATATTTGACGTTCCAACTCATATAGAAATAATAGCTGGAAATCAATATCACGATCCATTGAAATTTTTTGGGCAATACCCAATATATGATAAAAACAACCGGCAAAAACATTGCAAACGCGAATGAATTAAAAAGCATTCCGATTTCCTCCGGATTTCTTTCTTCGTAAATGCATCCATCCTTTTTCAACAAGACAGCAGTGATAAACCTCTTTCAGCAACAGATAATATGCTGTATAAAATATCCCAAACGCATATACCATATATCGCTGAAGCCCTGTAAACACAAGTGAAACTGCCGTTACCATAATAACATTATTCACCAGCACCGCCAGCATAAACTCAGCGCACCGTCGATTACTCTTTTTACTCAGTGAGCACCATATTGTCAATCCGATCGCTGTAGTATACAAAAACAATGTGATCAAATGACACAACAAATAAAACTGCTCCTTCTGAAAAAAAACAGTAAAGATAAACGCAGGAACCATCAACCTGACGGTATGCCACAAAAACCGTCCAAAATGCTTCATCAATACTTTCATACCAATCTTACTGAACGCTTCTGCCGTGCAACGATACTGAAAATACACGATCGTCGTATTGTAATATTCAGCGAAATATGCATTCAGTCCATGAAAGCAGCTCTTCCCTATCTTGCCCGCAGAATCAGATATATGCCGCCATCCCCTCAATCCGGACTCAGCGTAAGGATATCTGCATTTCATCTCATCTACTATCTCGTACGCCCGCAGAAACTGTTTTTGAACTTCCTCATCCTCAAAAAGAAGATAATCCTCATAATCAGCCTCATACATTGCTTTCGAAAAGATAGTGGAACTGTACTGACTGACAGATACGCCGCTCTCTTCATATCCTGCACTCAAAAACTCCAATACTTCCGGTGCCGTGTTCAATGCAGGACGATCCTCCTGTGTCGGCTCTTCTTCCTGCACGGTTCCTGTGCTCTGTACCTCTGGCTCCTGCGCCGCCACATCCGCTGTCCCGTCTGCAGGAACCTTCTCTTCTTCTGTCACTGGCTGCATATCAACCGCGTTCTGTGTGATAAACTCCGCCACCACACCTTCACCAAACATTACTTTCTGAGAAAAACCGTTGATTTTGACTACACCGACCACGCCGACTCCCATGATCGCTGTCCACAATATAATCCCGGACAGTAACTTCAACGGTAAAAAACGTTTCCTGCTGCCAAAACCTGCACACACAATAAAAGCTGCTGCTGCCCCACAAACCGCAAACAGAATCTGTAATTGAGAACGCAGCAAAGCCAAAATGACCGTAACCCCCAGTGCACCGGCCAGTTTCCCAAAGTTCCTGTCCCAGATACTGTCCAGCAACAAGGCCATCACGATATAAAACAGCGCATAACTCAATCCTTCTGTCAATATCCCCTGTGTAACCATGGACATCGGATAGTCCGTCGTAAAAGGAATCAGAGAAAACAAAAATATCAAATATCCTTCCTTATAACACAGAGCAAAACGACGCTTTATCTTCATTACAAAATAGATAATACAGATCACTGCGATCAAGGTCTGTTCGACTACAACCATCTGCAGATAAAGTCCCTGTCCCCAGATTATCTTATTTACAAATAGAAAAAGCGGATATAACGGCATAACGCCTTCCACATTTTTCAACTGTAAGAATTGGATATATGTCCCGCTGTCATCAAAAAGTACATACGCTGTCCCTGTCGGCACCCAAAAAAACAGGATTGCCAGAGTTGCCAAAGAAAGGCAAAAAAGAGCTTCTGACTTTTTTATTACTTCTCTCATATCATTCTCCTGCATCTCTCATCCTTTGCCAATCTCGCCATTCCCCATTTCTTCCTGCCAAAGTCTTGAATTCCTCTGGCCTGTGCAGCACACAGTTCCCGCTTTCCCTGTAGAAACCAGATGAACAGCCATACCAGTCTGTTACAGGAAAAATAGATCAGAAAAAGAGCAAATCTTCTCTTATTCATGTGAATGCTGTTGCATAAAAGCCAGTTTCTGGCAATATAATAAGCATTTGCAGGGTTTTCATTTCCAGCGGTGGAACCGTTTACCTTATGGTACACTACTGCCTCCGCACAATACCGGATACCGATTCCCTTATCTGCCGCCCGCAGGCTGTACTCAGTATCCTCATAATATAAAAAGAAACGTTCATCCAGAAAGCCAACCCGGTCAACAATCTTTTTTGACAAAAACATTGCACAACCGTTGGCGAACAGACATTCTCCGCTTCGATCAAACTGTCCTCTGTCAGGCTGATTCAGTCCTCTTTGTACGGTTTTGCGTATCACAGGGGTGAAATCCCCTCCTGCACACCAGATCGTATTCCGCCTGTCAGCATAATAAACTTTCGGTACCACAATCTTACCTGTCTTCTGATGACAAAGGAACATTTTCTCTATTGTGTCCGTCTTGACTTCCGTGTCATTATTTAAGAGCAGAAAATATTCTACCCCCGCTTCCACAGACCAACGAATTCCTTCATTATTTGCCCTGGAAAATCCAAAATTTTTTTCAAGAGCAATGATATGAATCTGTTCACTGCCGCCCCATCTGTCCCGCAGAGCTGCCAGAGAGTCATCCGTAGACGCATTATCCACAATAACTACCTGTATCTGTTCTCCGATCGTGCTGTCCAAGACAGACTTGATACAGGCATCATTGTACTTTTTTCCGTTATAATTTACCAAAATAACGCTAATCTTCATCAAAATCTTCAAAGTCCTTTTACATTATAGCTCTGATAATATGCAATCATATCCTCAATCGTCCTGTCAATCGGGATCAACGGTTTCCATCCGATATCCCGGTTGATCTTTTCACAGGATCCCACAATAATATGATTATCATTTAATCGTATATACTCAGGATTGACAACCGTGTCTATGTCTATCTTCAGAATTCGCGCGATCTTATCCACAATATCTGAGAGTCTGTTTCCAACCCCCGAACACACATTATACAATTCTCCCGGCCTGCCATGCAGCAGCAGATCATAATATGCCCGCACGACATCGCGCACATCCACAAAATCCCGGATGATCGACAGATCGCCTGTCTCAATCGTTCCCTGTCCCTTTCCGGCCTTCTTAATCTCCCATATTTTTGCGATAAATCCGGGCACTACAAATCGTGTATCCTGCCATGGACCGATATGATTGAAGGATCTGGTCATCACGATGTCCACGCCATAACTGTCGGCATAGACATGTGAAAGCATTTCCTGTGCCACCCGCGCTACCGCATAGGGACTGCATGGCAGAAGGCTGCTGTCTTCGCACAGCGGCAGATCTGCCTCCGTTACATTTCCATATTCCTCCGATGAACCCACGGACAGAACTCTGCACTTGAGATGTAACTCCTGTACCGCTGCGATAATATTCAGAAAAATATTTGTATTATTCTGAAAACATTCTATCGGATGTTTCCAACTATACGCCACACTGCTGAAAGAAGCAAGATGTACGATATAATCCGGCCTGAACTGATCCAAAAGAATTCTTACAGAATCTGTCTCAAGCAGGTTAACCGTATGACAGGTTATCTTAATCTTATCAAAAACTGCAGGGTCAAAAGCCGGAGGATTGATATCCACCCCGCACACTTCTATACCGTCGCTGTTTTCCTGTAAATACGCGAGAAAATGTCTGCTTACAAAACCTGAAAACCCTGTCATCAATATTTTTTTATTATTCATGAAGCAATTTCTTTAACCTTCCTTAAAATTATCCTGCAGAAAATCCATATACTTTTCCGCCAGATAAGCTCTGTCATATTTCGAGAAATCAAATTCATCGTTCCTCTTTACAGGCGAATCCATTGTCTGTATCCAGGCATCTACGTCAAACGGATCCTCTACATAGTTTGCCTTCCCCTGCGTCACCTCAGGGATACTGGTTCGATCCGTCGTAATAACAGTCGCCCCAAACGCCATGGCCTCAATCGGCGGCATGCCAAACCCTTCAAATATACTTGGAAACAGAAAGGCTCTGCAGTGCCGGTACAGGCTGTTGCGTTCTTCATTCTTGATAAACCCGGTCAACGTAACAACATCTTCCAACTGGTTCTCCTTGATCAGCTTCGCTACACTTTCACTGGCGTTCCCGGAAATGCCTGACACCAGCAGACGCAGCGGCAAACTGCTCTGCCGTTTTTGCAATTCTGCCATCACTTTGATCAGCGTTTCCAGATTCTTATGCGGAATCATCTGTGCAACCGTATAATAATATTCTCCGTCAGAAATATTAAATTTCCGACTGACTTCCGCAAACGACGCAATTTCGTCCAAGTTTACCATTGCCGGAATATTCAGAACTTCCACCTTATCTTCTCTTATCTTATATCGTTCAAGCAGATCCGACTTTACGTACTGCGTTGTTGCGATCAGTTTCCTGGAACACCTGACATCCAGCCACCAGCAAAGTCTGGAATAGGCAATCTCATGAAACGGATGATATTCCGGATAGTGCGCCGCCTGCAGATCATGTACCGTATTAATATAGGCAATGCCGCCATTAAAAAGCGGCCGGCAGTATACCGGTATAAAACACTGACGCAGCCCGTGTTTTCTTAAAAATCTGTTCTGACAGAAAAACTGCCAGAGTATTCTGCCTGCTATGTTGGCGGAGACAATATCCGCTTTCAGCAATGTGATCCGCTCATCTTTCGCATAATGTGCAAAGGATGCGCAATTATCTTCAGATACAAGTAATGTAAACCGAAACTTTCTGTCCAACTGTAGAAAACCGTCCAGAAGATTTCTGATATAGAATTCCGTTCCTCCCACTTTGCCGGGACGAAGCCACAGCAGATCGATCGCTATATTGTTCATTTTAATTCCATGCCTTTCATTTTCCAAGCAAGACCTTCTTCCACCCGCTAGTCCTTCCGGAATTCCTTCCCCTCCTTCGTATCAACTTCCAGCTCCCGAATTCTTTTTTCCAGCATACTGATTTCCTGAATCAACACTCTGATCTTCATCTGCTGTCTGGACGCGATCGAAGTCAACGTCATCAATATCATCATAATAAAAGCCAGACACATGATATAAAGCCCATTCATATTGTCCTGCATACCGATCAAATGTACAAACCGCACTGTCAGTTCCGGAAAATAGATCATGATCCCCATGACCACGCCCGCTACCAGCCAAATCAGTGTATATTTCAGTTCCAGCATTCTTCTCTTCAGATAATAGAGAATGATAATGAAATAGCAGATCACTGCAATTAAAAGCGTAACCCGCAGGGTATGTGGAATCATTTCTGCCTCCTGACTCCGAAGCTCAGCCTCCGGATCAACATCGCTATCGTAACTTTAACCATATAATAAACGGATTTCTTCAAAGTAATGGAACTGATACCGCCTTCCCGTTCCCGCATAACCACCGGATACTCCCTGATCTTCCCTCCGTGAACTGCTGTAATGACCATCGCCTCCGGTTCCGGATAGTCGGCCGGATAATCCTCTGCAAAAATGCGGATAAATCGGCGGTTTACCAGGCGATAACCACTGGTAATATCCTTAAGCCTTACCCCTGTCAGCAGCCATCCCATAATACTCAGGAATCTGATCCCTATTCTACGCAGTCCCGAAGACTGAAATCCCTCTTTCTTGACAAACCGCGATCCGATCACACAATCGGCCTCTTCCTCCTCCATATACCGTATCATATTCTCAAGAAATCCTACGTCATGCTGTCCATCACCGTCTATCTGTACTGCAATGTCATACCCATTGTCCCTGGCATAACGATAACCGGTCTGCACGGCCCCGCCTATGCCCATGTTGATCGGCAGATGCAAGACTGCATAACCTCTGTCACTGCATATCTGTTTCGTCCGATCCGTTGAGCCGTCGTTAACGATAATATAATCGTACTGTGGAAAATTCGATATTAAATTCTCAACCACTTTTTCAATATTATCTGCCTCATTATAGGCCGGGATAATGATCAAAGTCTTTTTTGACACACTCATATTGTTACCGGTTCTTTCTCGAATACCTCTTCCTTCTGCCTTTTAACAACCTTCCCGTCACCCACCTCATAGATCACATCCACATTCCGGATCGTCGTCAGCCTGTGGGCAATGATGATCATCGTCTTCGTGCCCTGGAGATTTTCCACCGCTTCCATGACTGCCGCCTCCGTATCGTTATCCAGCGCCGAAGTGGCCTCATCAAGCACCAGGATCTCCGGGTCATGGTACAGTGCTCTGGCGATGCCGATGCGCTGCCGCTGCCCGCCCGAGAGTCTGACGCCTCTGTCTCCTACAAGGGTTCCCAGTCCGTGCGGAAGGCTGCCTATAAATTCTGTCAGCTGTGCCTTTTCCATCGCCCTTTGTATGGCCGCCTCATCTATCTCCGACTCTCTGACACCGAACGCGATGTTATTGCGGATCGTATCATCGGACAGATAGATGACCTGCGGAATATACCCTACCTGGGCATGGAATGTCTTCGGCTTTTTGTGAACATTGAGGCCGTCCGCCATGATTCTGCCCTGCTGCGGCTCCAGCAGTCCCAGAATGATATCCACCATGGTCGTTTTTCCTGCACCCGACGCACCGATGAAAGCCACCGTTTGTCCCTTTTTTATCGTGAAATCGGCATCTCTGATCACAGCCTCCTCCACATCTGGATAGTGATAGGTCACATGTTCCGCACGGATCTCCCGCTCCAGATTCCACGATTCCTTTACCTCATTGTCCTGCCGCTCCACATAAGCCTCGATTTCCGTCAGGTCATGATATACCAGATCCACCGACGGCAGCGCGTACAGGATACTGGTCGTATACTCATTGATCTTGCCCACGCTGGGCATCAGGCGCAGCGCCGCCACGGCAAAGACTGCCAGCTGCGGCACATAATAGATAATGTCCGCCTCACCGAAAAACATTTTAATGATGATCGCTGTCAGAAGCCCCGTCATACATACCGCTTCCACAATATACTTGGGCAGGATGGAGATCACTCTGCTGATCCGCAGTCCTCTGGCAAATTTCGCATAATATTTCTGATATTCATCGACAAAATACTGCTCTCTGTTTAAAATCTTGATCTCCTTGATGCCGCCAAGTGACTGGTTCATCCACTGGAAGATCATCCCCCGGTATCCCTGATTCTTCTGTCCCAGCCCCCGTGCATATCTCTTCGTAATAAAAAAGAACAGCCCGATGCAGAGCACAAGCAGCACCAGTACCACCAGCGTTATGGACTTACTTACGATCAACAGAAAAATACCAAGCACGGAGCAGGTCACGACTTCCGTGATCAGTTCCAGAGAATACAAAATAACCTGCATAAACTGACTCGTATCTTCCTGCAGGCTTCTCTGCAGAGTTGCGATATTTTTATTCAAATGAAATGTATAGGGTTCCTTCATATACGTCACAAGCAGTCTTGTGGACAGGTTCTTCTGCGTATTATAGGAAAATTTAAACATATAGCTTCGTTCAAGAATCAAATATACGTTTTTCAGAACATATACAATCATGATGCACACAGAAAGAAAACCCAGAAATCCCTTGTTGCTGTGAAATCCGAACAGGTCATAGAGCCATTTCAGATACCATGTCTTCTGAATGGAATCCTGATTCATGATGATATTGACAAAAGGCGTGAAGATCGAGACGCTCAGCAGTTCCAGCAGACTGCCCACAATGACTGCAAACAGCAGCACCGCTATTTTTTTCTTATCCCTTTTGCTGAAAATATAGCCAAGCTTATGCGCCAGGCCCTTTATTCCTCTGTTTCCCATATCATTCCTCTTCGTCTGCGCATAAACGACAACCGCGCTGTCCCCAAAATGTCCTTTACTATGAAAGTCTTCGACTTTCACAGCATGGATGGCCATGCGGCCCGCCAG